>RCUF01000093.1_pt1 | contig 57168 bp, 64 predicted proteins | sample 2166311 | NCBI WGS metagenome assembly RCUF01 (sample SAMN09932608, study PRJNA488358) | compost metagenome | feature: garden; material: soil; isolation source: compost soil in 4-hydroxybenzonitrile-enriched culture | place: Germany: Experimental Botanical Garden Goettingen | collected 2016-01-27
TCTCTACACATTCAAATTCTGAATATTATAAAGCTGAGAATATACTCCATCTTCTATTTGCATCAGCTCTTCGTGGGTTCCACGCTCTGCGATCATGCCGTTTTTCATTACGATAATGAGATCCGCATGGGTAATCGTTGACAGACGATGAGCTACGATCAGAGTCGTACGGCTCTGTGACAAATGCTGCAGCGACTGCTGAATGAGATGCTCGGACTCTAAATCAAGCGCCGAAGTTGCTTCATCAAGAATAAGGACTGATGGGTCCTTCAAAAAAACACGTGCGATAGCGATCCGCTGCTTCTGTCCACCGGACAGCTTGACGCCTCTCTCCCCGACTTCTGTATCATAGCCCTGCGGCAAGCTCAAAATAAACTCATGAGCATTGGCCGCTTGTGCCGCAGCAATCACTTCATCTACATTCGCATCCGGTTTTCCGAACAGTATGTTATCCCGCACACTGCCGCTGAACAGAAAATTGTCCTGCAGCACCATACCGACTTGATTTCTCAGACTCTCCATCGTCCAATCCCGTACGTCCTTACCTCCGACAATAAGTGTTCCTTTCTGAATATCATAAAATCTAGGAATAAGTCCTACCAGCGACGATTTCCCTCCGCCGCTCATACCAACAAAAGCAACGGTTTGTCCCGAGCTAACCTGTAGAGAGATATCTTTTAGCACCCAATCACCTTGCTCCGAATATTTGAACCATACATCCTTGAACTCAATACCATGCTTACCTGGCGACATAATCGCCGCATCCCTGGCGTCGGTCATGTCATAAGGCTCTTCAAGCAGCTCCTGTACCCGTTCCCAAGACGCAGAAGCCTGAGTCAGAATAGTAGATGAGTTAATGAGACGTTTTAACGGGGCATACAATCGATCCAAGTATCCAAAGAAGGCAACAAAGGTCCCCAGCGTAAGATTCCCCTTGATCACCTCATAGCCGCCATATCCGATAACAAGCAATGGTGCAATATCCGTCAAAGTGTTAATCACAGCAAAAGTCCAAGCATTCCACCTACTATGTGCTAGAGCCTTGTCCAGATAGCGACCATTAATTCCTTGAAACCGCCGACCTTCATGACGCTCCAGGGCAAAGCTGCGAATCACGGAAATCCCCTGAATTCTTTCATGCAAATAAGCCTGAATCCCCGCGAGTGCAGCGGAGCGATCCTTCGTCAGCTTTTTTAAACGTTTGTATAAAATTTTCACTGCCAGAGCATACAGCGGAAAAATCGAAATCGCAACAAGTGTAAGCAGCGGGTTCAAATAGAACATAAAACCCAGCACAAACACTAGCGTGAATGTATCAAGCCATACATTCATCATACCGACTTCCACGATATTTTTGGTCTGCTCTGCGTCATTAATAAAGCGAGAGATTACTTCTCCCACCTTCGTATTCTGATAGTATTTCAGCGATAAGCGCTGCAAGTGACTGTAGAGCTTGTTCCGCAGATCAAACAAAATTCTAGCAGTAATTAACTGGGCAAAATATTGCCGCGCATATTCAATCGGCCCTCTAATGATAACGAACAGTACGAAGCAAATGCCGAGCAGAACTATCAAATGTGATATTTTGTCGCTAACGATAAGAGTCTGATTCAGCAAAATATCATCTACTACGTATTTTTGCACCATCGGCAAAAGTGATGGAATACCAAATTTAACCATCCCGATCGCCAGAGTTAAAAGAATCCATTTCGTATAAGGCTTTACAAACTTAAAATAAGCTTTCCAGTGTCTCAATATGTGTGCACTTCCTTAATTATAATCATCTATACAGCAGGCTCTAGCCAAGATCCGTCCATCCCCTATAAACTTCAGGTGGTTCCGGCAAAATCTCGATTAAGGTCAGCATATCCCACAATCATCCCCCCACTTCTTATCTACTAATTCATTTTCCGGCCCAATGCTGTATTTGTAAACACAATAATGATATACTCCTTATTATCACGCTACTGCCAGAATGTGTCATACTAGGAGGATAACCATGTCACGACGTTTTGTCATAGAAGCCGTGATGGTGGCGATTTATGGTGAATTGCTGGTTCCATCAGCACCTGTAGAATATATTGTACCTTATAAAACCGTCATGGAGCTTTATGAATTTCAGAGCAGCCCGGAGCCGATCATGAGCGATCCGGCTGACAACCAGCATGTAGTAAATAAAATTGCTGAATTAATATCATATCTTGAAGAGCCTCTTAACCGGAAAAAGCTTGAACGCGCCTTGAATGTTCCGTGGTCCAAGAGTCCATCTATCTTACTGGGAAAGACAGTTACTCTGACTGTAGTCAACTCCTTGGATAATGAGCTGTATGGTGAATTTCTTGATCCCATCGAGACCGAAATGGTGCTAATCTCAAAGCGGGAGAACGCTCCTGTTCTGACGGATCAGCTTGAATTCATACAACGAATCATTGAAGCTGAAATTCCTATTCAAGTTTTCGATATTGGTGATTTTGAATTCGCACTGGATGATAGCATTTTTTTACAGTAACGAATTGAAATAAGGCCCGAAACCGGGCCTTTTTGTGTTGAAATCATTTTGTATTGTTTTACTCAGCGACCACTTCATAAGTATAAACAATATCGCCATCCTTATCATCATAGCTAACGTTAAGACGATACCCGTCTAAATACCACAGGTCCCGATCTTCCATGTAAAATGTAATGCCTTGAGCTACCGAGGAAGCTCCCGGTGATACAGGTTCTTCAACCTCTATACCAAGAGAGAATCCTGGATGTATATGCCCGCCAGCACTATATCGTGCAAAAAAACGAACCGCCTGGCCTTCCTTTAAACCAAGCTCGCTAATGAACCAATTGGCTGCTTCTTTTGTAATCTCAATCATCTGAATTCCCCCCTGTCTTCTCTATATTGTAGTCTAATCCATCAGGATTGCAAAAAAAATAAATTGACACCTGTATAATTACAATGATAAAATCGTCAACATACGAGATCAATTTTGAATTAATTACCAATCAGAAAGGGTGAGAACTGGTGTTCATTAACATTCATATTACAACTCCTGTATATCATTATACGGGCTACACACAATTGAATACCGAAGTAACCCCTACAGGTTTGGATGGAGCTAACAGCTGACCCATCCCGTTTTAGCTCTTTATGACGGGAATCGGCGTCACTTTATTCATCTCGCGGCGGTTACTTGAGCTCAAGTAGCGTACGCGTCATATGTTAAGGACTCTAAGACATATCGTTTACGGACGATATGTCTTTTTTGCGGTTTCTGGCACCTGTAGAGGTTAATTTTAGGTACAATTTGGATTTAGAGATAAGGAGGAAACCCCGTAATGTTCTCAGTACTAAAAAAGTTGGGCTGGTTTTTTCACAGAGAAAAAAGACGTTATGTCATCGGCGTGTTCTTATTGATCCTCTGTGGGGTTCTAGAACTCGCTCCACCACGTCTTCTCGGCAGCGCCATCGACGACATTGTGACCGGGTCAATTACCTGGCCATCACTCACGAAATATATTTTGCTAATTATCGGCTTTCTCGCCAGTATTTATCTCGTCACCTACATATGGATGCATAAATTGTTCGGCGCATCCAATCTGGTGGAGCGACTGCTTCGCTCTCGGTTTATGAGCCATTTATTACGAATGACACCACCGTTTTTTGAACGTAACCGGACCGGCGACTTAATGGCACGGGCAACAAATGACCTTCGATCTGTTTCACAAACGGTAGGTTTTGGCATGCTTACACTTACTGATTCCACAGCCTATTTGGCTGTCATTTTTCTCGCTATGAGCACGTTGATTAGCTGGAAGCTTACACTTGCTGCCATCATTCCTCTTCCCTTCATTGCACTTGCGATGAAAATATACGGACGAATCATCCATGAAAGATATACGCTCGCACAGGACGCTTTTGGCGACATGAACGATCAAGTGCTTGAATCCGTAGCTGGAGTTCGTGTTATCCGCGCTTATGTGCAGGAACGAAATGATGAGCAGAGATTCACTGACATTACCAATGATGTGTACAAAAAAAATCTGGCCGTCGCGAAGGTTGACGCATTTTTCGAGCCAACCATTCGTCTTTGCGTCGGGCTAAGCTATGCTATTGGATTAACGTATGGAATCTATCTCGTATTTCATAATGAATTAACCCTGGGCGATCTCGTATCCTTCAACATGTACCTGGGGATGATGATCTGGCCGATGTTTGCCATCGGAGAATTGATCAACATTATGCAGCGCGGAGGAGCTTCACTCGACCGGGTAAACGAAACTTTGGACGTTAATCCTGATGTGCAGGACGTGGAGAATCCAGTAGTCGTTGAAGGACCAAATACAATTGAATTTAAAGATGTAACGTTCAAATACCCTACCTCGACTATCAACAATCTGGAGCACATTGATGTAAGTATCCGCCGAGGAGAAACACTTGGCGTTGTCGGAAGAACAGGAAGCGGTAAATCGACGCTTCTAAAGCAACTGCTTCATGAGTACCCTACCGGAAGTGGAGACATAAAAATATCTGACGTTCCTATTGAGAACATCTCGCTAAATCAATTGCATGGATGGATTGGATACGTCCCTCAGGAGCAAATTTTATTCTCCAAGACCGTTCGGCAAAATATACAATTCGGCTTGCAGGATGCTTCGGACGAGGTCATTATAGATGCGATCCGTACTGCCGCATTTGATCAAGATCTTGGCACACTGTCAGACGGACTGGATACGCTTGTTGGTGAAAAGGGCGTCGCCCTCTCCGGTGGCCAGAAGCAGCGTGTTTCACTAGCCAGAGCTTTTATCGCTGATCCAGACATTCTCATCCTTGATGACGCATTGTCTGCAGTAGACGCACGGACAGAATCAAGAATAATTAACAATATCCGTACCCAACGCTCCGGTAAGACGACGCTCATTTCAACTCACAGACTCTCTGCAGTGGAACATGCGGACTGGATTATCGTATTGGAAAAAGGATGTATCATCGAACAAGGCACACACGAAACCCTGCTTGAATCAGGCGGTTGGTATCGTGAACAATATGAACGTCAGCAGGTAGAATCCGGACTGACAGATGAGGAGGTGTAATCGTGCACACTCACACAGGTAAATCATTATTCAAATATGCCCTAACGGCTAAAAAAACGTTTATTCTAGCTCTGGTCATGCTGGCTATCGGTGTGGCTGCCGAGCTGGCAGGTCCATTTATTGCCAGATCTATGATCGATGATCATATGCTTGCAATCGAGAAGCCTTACTATGAAACTGCGTCAACCGGTAACGAGGCAGTATCCTTTGATGGGCGCACATTTAAACGTAGCGATCGATTCTCTGATGGCGAAGCCATTGTAAAAGAGGTTCGATTACTACAGGTAGGCAAGTCTTTTATTTTCGTAGATAGTCCGGTTACTAATGTTTCTGGTGATCGTAGCTTTAAAGATGGAGTTTTGACCCTAAATCAGAAGGGTGTAATCACGGAATATCCAGCTAGAAAGCTTAGTGCTACAGAATTGTTTGCTTTTTACAAACCTGAGATTCCAGGTATTTTGAAGCTGGTTGGCTGGTATTTTGTCTTTTTAGCTATTTCAATCGTTATGGAGTTCGGAAAGACATATTGGCTGCAATCTTCTGCCAACAAGGTTATACAGAAGCTGCGAATGGATGTGTATGCTCACATTCAACGCCTTCCTGTTCATTTCTTTGACAACCTGCCTGCGGGCAAGGTCGTATCTCGCGTTACCAACGATACGGAAGCCGTTAAAGATTTGTTCATTGCCGTTCTTGCTAACTTTTTCTCGGGTATCATTAATATGCTTGGCGTTTTTGTTGCCCTGTTCATCCTTGACTATAGACTCGGACTGATCTGTCTGTTTATCGTTCCGATTATATGGTTCTGGGTGGTGTTGTACCGCAAATTTGCTACGAAGTACAACACAGTGATCCGTTCCAGACTTAGTGAGATTAACGCGATGATTAACGAATCCATCCAAGGGATGTCGATCATCCGAATCTTCCGTCGTGAAAAACAGACAACAGAAGAATTTGAAAATCTGAATGACGATTATATGAAGCACCAGAACAAAATGCTGAATTTGAATGCCTTCACCTCTCATAATCTGGTGAATGTACTTCGCAGCCTCTCATTTGCTGTTGTTTTATGGTACTTTGGTTCAGCTCAATTGAGCGGTGCAGGCATTATTTCACTCGGCGTGCTTTATGCCTTTGTTGACGTACTGGGAAGATTGTTCCAGCCCATTACAGGCATGGTGAACCAGCTAGCTGCCCTGGATTCCTCCATGGTATCTGCAGGACGGGTGTTCTCCCTGATGGATGAGCCAGGCGAAGAGGTTACAGACGGTTCTATGCCGCGATATAAAGGTAACGTTGAATTTAAAGACGTATCCTTTGCATATAAACGTGATTATGTACTGAAAAACATTTCCTTTGAGGCGAAGCAAGGGCAAACTGTTGCACTGGTTGGGCATACCGGATCAGGTAAAAGCTCGATTATCAATTTGCTGTTCCGTTTCTATGATCCGCAAAAAGGTTGTATTACGATAGATGGCCAACCGGTCCAGGACTTGCCGAAGCAGTGGATTCGCCAGCATATGGGTATCGTTCTGCAGGACCCTTATCTGTTCACTGGCACGATCGCATCCAATGTCAGTCTTGGAGATAAACGTATCTCTCGCGAAATGATCGAGAAATCGCTGGAGGATGTTGGAGCGATGAAAATTTTGTCCCATCTTCCCAAGGGGCTGGATGAGCCGGTTGTGGAAAAAGGCAGCACACTTTCGGCTGGAGAACGCCAGCTCATCTCGTTCGCTCGTGCGCTCGCCTTCGACCCTGCTATTCTTATTCTGGATGAGGCGACCGCTAATATAGATACCGAGACGGAAGCTTTGATTCAGTCCGCGCTTGAGGTATTGAAAAAAGGTCGAACGACATTTATCATCGCGCACCGTCTCTCCACTATTCGCAGCGCAGACCAAATCCTTGTCCTGCATAAAGGCGAAATCGTCGAACGCGGTTCACACGATGAGCTGCTTGCACTAGGCGGACGATATTATCAAATGTATCGTCTACAGGTTGGAACTGCCGAAGCCCCAGGAAATAACGTTCCAGTTGGAGCAGCTGCACATAGCTCGGCTACACCGATACTAGGGACATAATTTCTTTTAAATCACCAACCAAAAAGAACCTTCAAATTCCACTCTGAGTGGGACTGAAGGTTCTTTCTTTATTAGATATCAATTAGTTATAGCAGCAGTTCAATCTGTACCTTATATTCACTAGAAATATAAGTTTCTGTCTTGGTATCCGTTATCACTTGAGGGTAAACATTGCCCGCTTCAGGCGATAGCAGCTCATAGTATACGATAGCCGTTCCCTGCTTAGTGAACTCTACCTTGGCAACTCTTATCCCATATCCAGGATTAGACTGATTTGGTCGCGTCAGTATCACTTTATTAATATCATCGTTCACTTTCTCAACATTATACGTTACCGTATCCTTAATAGGTTTAACCTCTTCTAAGCTATCGTTGTACTTATTAACATACTCGACAGCATTATATACCATTCGGGTTGCTTCCATACGGGTAATACTATTTTTTGGATAGAAATTGTTTTTGCTATCGAGCGTAGCTATTTTCATGAGCAGTAAATTTTGAATACTGCCGGAATATAGAGCTGTACCCTGATCTCCATCAGCTACTTCAATGAACATCTTAATAAGCGGATAGTTACCTGTTGTATTTATCGCCTGGCGCAAAATATAGGCGAATTCTTCTCTCGTTAATTCACCGTTCACCGTAAAATTCTCTGGAAGCTCAATCCCATTCTCTTCGGCAATGCGTAATGAAGTAGCGTACCATTGAGATTGGCCAGTATATTTCAAATTCGTCTTAACTTGTCCCTTCAAACCCAATGCCTGTACAATTAAATGCACGCCTTGTGCACCTGTGAGCTTGCTTTTAGGTGCAAACTTATCTTTGTTCACGCCTTGAATCCATCCCTTATGTTGCATCGATTGTACAATTTCAGCATCCTGTCCATTCACATCACTAAATGCTGAAGCAGCAGCTGGCATTATCAGAGAAGATACTAAAACAATCCCTGCAGCCATTTTCATCATTTTCTTTTGATTGTTTCTCATTAAGATCACCTCAATCCCATAGACGGGACAGCAATAAAGAATGTTGCATCATTCTTCCATATTATCAATAGGATCGACTTCATGGAGAAGCTGCTCATTATATCGCTGTAGTCTGGAATACAATTTCTCTGCACGAGTGCTGAAATCCTTCAACTCTTTAATCATCGCGGTTCTTCCATCTGAAGTAAATGAATCATGAATGTTTACCTTAAAATAATCATGCACGATATAATTCCGTTGCTTCCAGATCCCTGTGAGCTCTGACATCTCCTCATCTGAAAAAGAAAAATGCTGCTGAATCTCTTTAACGAGTTGACCTAACGAGTTGCCAAGCTTTTTGCGAAAATTTTCAGTGAACTTCTCTTCGGAATAAACATCTTCCTTACTTAGTTTCATAGTCATGATCAGGTTTGCGAGAAGCTGCTCCAATGCTTGAGAATAATATACTGCAAGTCCGAAATAAGTAAACAATTCCTTAGACTGCTGATTATCCGGCATCGCATTATTGACCATGGATTATTGTCCCCCGTTTTTTTCCATTACTTTCAGCTTGTCCGCAATAGCTGCCTGATCAAAATGTTCTCCAATAAATACGGCGACATCGGGAACATCACCTTGTGGGGTAATTTTCAAATAATCTGCCTCTCTGTATGCATATTGGAACAAGAAGCGGCTGGCGGTATCAGAAAAATGCAAAATTCCTTTACCACGATAGATTTCCCGCGGGAGCTCCGAGATGAACTGCTCAAATTCCATACTATCAATCGGCCCCTTAAAATAATGCGTATACACCGTTACATGGTCATGCGAATGATGCGTGTGCTCATGATGATCATGTCCAGTGTGTTCATGCGTATGGGCAACATCTGTACAGCTCTCTTTTCCGCAACCACATGAATCATGATGCTCATGAATAGCTTGAGCTTCTTGATGATTGCGACCGGCATGGTTATCCAGCAATTGCTCCAGGTCCACTTCACATTTGACCGCTGGAATCACGCTGGCATAAGGATTTAGCTTAGTCAGCAGTTGCTTCATTTCTTTCTGTTTGTTGTCATCAATACGATCCACTTTATTTAAAATAAGCTGGGAACCACAGCGGATTTGATCCATCATCAATCTATAGGTTTTCCCTTGCTGCGATTCATACAACTCTGCCAGATGGGCAGCATCAACAACAGTAATCATAGGCTTAATATCCAGCTTCATATATAGAGAGGATTCAGTTACCGCATCAAAAATCTCCATCGGATTCGCCGCTCCGGTAGCTTCAATTACAACAAGATCAGGTTTTTCCTGAGCAATCAGTTCATACAGCTGAGTGCTTAAATCACTGCGAATCGTGCAACAAATACATCCGCCTAGCATCTCAGTCATCGGAACTTCATCTTCTACTAATAGACCATCCAAATTAACATCACCGATCTCATTCATCACAACAGCGGGACGAAGTCCGTGGTCTTTCCAAAATGTCAATAAACGACCAAGCAATGTGGTTTTTCCGCTACCCAAAAAGCCTGATAAAATATATATAGGAGTTGCTTTATCACTATTCATTCTTGTCCAAATCCTCCGTATTCATCTATGTTCTTCTATATATCAGCTTACCACTATCAAGCAAATCAAGCGACCCGAGCTACGAAAGAAAAAATGAATTTATGGTAAAATAGAAGCTGGTCGACAGACCGGAAAGGATACAAAACATTATGAGATCAGTTGATGAACACCGTATTGAGGCGCCGGATCATGTAGCTTGCATGGTCGTTACCGTATCGGACACACGTACCAAAGAAAATGATGAGAGCGGCAAGTTGATGATTCAATTGCTTGAAGCTAACGGATACCGAGTAGTGAAGTACGAAATTGTCCGCGATGAATATGACGGAATACGTCAGCTCCTGCAGGAAGCAGCGTCCAGCCCCGAAGTTGAGGCGATTCTTCTTACCGGAGGTACTGGTATAGCTCCACGAGACACTACCTACGAAGCTGTAAGCAGCATGCTGAATAAGCAACTGCCGGGTTTTGGCGAAATATTTCGTTATTTAAGCTACACCGAGGATATTGGAGCTGCAGCTATTCTAAGCCGCGCTATTGCAGGAACGATCGGGGATCTTGCCGTATTTTCGATGCCGGGCTCTAAAGGAGCTGTTAAACTCGCAATGGAAAAAATAATCATCCCCGAGCTAAAGCATGTCATGCGTGAAATATATAAAAAATAAGTGCAGCAACGCAAAACACCCTCACATTTCAAAGTGATGCCGCTAGTGTGCACGATGAAATCGAGGGTATTTTTATGCTTATGGAGCAATGTGATTTGAAACGTTCGACAGCACGCTTTTGAAAACTTCCTTAATCTCTTTGCTGTATTTACTTTGCTTAACTCCGCTAGAGGAATAGACAAGCGCCGTATTATTTTTAGTCGAAATAACGTTAGCTTCCCCTGCTTTGGAATATATGTTGATTCCTTGCCCAGCACCAGTACCGTACACTGCAGCCATTTTTCTAATCCGTTCTTCCTCATTAGGAAATACGTTCACAATTAGAAAATGACGTGCATCGCCGTTAATAAAATAGCTATAGCTGATATTTCCGTCCAAGCCTTCGGCATACGTCTCATGAGTAAGCCTTATGCCACGCTTTGAGCACTCCGCCTTCAATGTTTGAAGCAATGCTGTATTCAGTGTAGTTCCCTGCATCCGCTGACGAAGACTTCCTTCCTTAAACGTCTTCATATTGATCTTGTTGACTTCTTCCTTCGTCATTTTCTGCATACCCTTATATGTGCAGCCAGTCGTCAGTGATAGCAACAGGACGGCACTAACACCCCAAATCCACCGTTTCATAAGCAATCCCATCCTTTATCCAAGGTTTGTCCAAGGTTCGCAAATTGTAATGGAGATAGGTTGTGTTAACGCCGCCCATTTTATACCATATTTATTTTAGTGAAATGACACTTCTTCCAACCGCTTTTCCCTCAAGAATTTGACCCAATAGTTCTGGCAATTGATCCAAATCATACTCCTGAATCATTTGCGATAACGCAGATTCCGGTTTCCATTCTCCAGCAAGCCGCTGCCAAAGCTTAAGTCTTAAATCGCTCGGACAAAACACAGAGTCGATCCCAAGAAGGTTAACCCCTCTCAAAATATACGGATACACCGATGTCTCTACTCCGCCACCTGCGGTTAGTCCAGACAAAGCTACAGAACCACCGTACCGAACGCTTTTAACAACCTGTGAAGTGAATGACCCGCCGACTGGATCAACAACAGCCGCCCACAGCTCTTTACCAAGCACACCTTTGGTCTCTCCTGCCGCTTCTTCTCGGGTAATCACCTTTTGCGCGCCAAGAGCTGTCAATTTCTCAGAAACATCAGTCTTTCCTGTTACAGCAATCACTTCATACCCAAGCCTGCTCAAAATCGATACAGCCATACTTCCGACTCCGCCAGTTGCTCCGCCAACCAGAACAGGACCCTGCTCAGGCGTTAATCCGTTCGCTAGCAAACGTTCTACTGACAAAGCCGCTGTAAAACCAGCTGTACCAATCGCCATAGCTTCCTTTAGTGTCAAGCCATCAGGTAATGGAACAAGCCACTCAGAAGGAACCCTGGCTATTTCCGCATAACCGCCCTCATGACTCACACCCAGACCATAACCAGTGCAAAGCACAAGATCACCTTTATTAAATCGGGCATCACTTGATTCAATGACCTGACCCGCAAGATCTATTCCAGGAATAAACGGATACTTCCTGACAATTTTCCCTTCGGGTGTGCTGGCCAACCCATCTTTATAATTCACGCCTGAATAGCGAACTTCAACGGTTACATCCCCATCCGGTAAATCTGATAAGCTGATTCTCTCAACACCCGATCGAAAACCATGTTCATCCTTATGCACACGAAAAGCTTTAAACTGCTCCCCCAACTGTACCACTATTATGCGCCTCCTTATAAATAGGAATAACTCGCAGAATGCTGCGAGTTATTTATACCATGACAGTCTGACTTAAAGATAAGGGTGTTCGTGTTTGGCTTGCAGTGCCTGCCAACGCCGCTCCACTTCTCTTTCGAACTCTTTAAGGGCAGGTTCATTCTCCTGTTTTGTTAAATGCCGTGTTTTGCCCATGGTCTTTAACCAGTCTGACAGAGGAATGCGCTTATTCTTCTCATCAGGGTTGTAAGTAATCGTCGTTTGGCCATGCTCTACCTCATATAGAGGGAAGAAGCAGGAGTTCACAGCCGCATCAACAATATTTGTACCTTCATCATCAGGACTGATCCAGTTCAGCGGACACGCTATCAAAATTTTACCATAAACAAGTCCCTCATTTTGAGCGTACCATTGAGCCTTCGCCGCCTTCTTCACCAAATCCTGCGGATAAGCTTCACTTCCGGTGAATACGTAAGGAATGTTGGTAGCTGCCATAATTTGCGCAGTGTCCTTATGATGGAATACCTTTCCCTTTTGCACCGAGCCAATATTAGACGTTGAAGTCCGATGACCCAGAGGAGTCGAATAGGATAACTGCGCACCTGTATTCATATAACCTTCATTATCGTATTCTACAATAATCATGCGATGATTGCGAAGCGCTGCTCCGATAGCTGGTCCCATACCGATATCCATTCCGCCGTCGCCAGTGACCATAACGAATGTAAAATCATCCTGCAGACCGAGCTCATCAAGCTCTCCTCTACGCTTGCGTTCCCAGAACATTTCTACTACACCGGACAAAGTCGCCGCTCCATTCTGGAACAGATTGTGGATGTAGGTTGCTTTATGTGAGGAATATGGATAACCCGTTGTCACGACCATTGCGCAGCCCGTATGGAACAATGCAACGATATCGCCCTCAATACCCTTGAAGAACAATTCCAATCCTGAGAAAATACCGCAGCCTGGACAAGCACCGTGTCCTGGTGCGATCCGTTTCGGTTTCTTAGTCAAAGCACGAAGCGGTGGAATACGAACTCCGAGCTTGCCTGTCTCTTCATTTTTAGTAACGGTTATCAATCCGGTTTTCAAATCTTCAAATCTAAGTGGTTGCAGTACACGTTTTGGAGCTTTTTCCGGATCACCAGGAGTATGTCCATAATAATCAAAAGGAACCTCCACTTTGTTCAGCTTTGCAGCTTCAATTGCAAGCGAGAATAAATGATGACCGTCTTCCGCATAAAATTCCTTACCGCCAAGACCGTAAATACGGCTGACTACTTTCGTACTCTGATTGCCATAGGTGAACAGCGCTGCCTTTATCTCATTCACCATATTGCCGCCATGAGCTCCGTAAGAATCTGCGCGATCACCTACTGTTATGGCTTTTACATTTTTCAGAGCTTCTGCAATTTGTTTCTGAGGAAACGGACGAATCATGTTTGGAGCGATGGAGCCCGCCTTAATGCCTTGGCGACGTAAATCGTCCACGACATCCTTAATAATTTCAGAAGCAGAGTTCATCAGGAATACCGCAACTTCTGCATCCTCCATACGATACATATCCAGCATTTTGTACTCACGTCCTGTAAGTACGGCATATTCATCAGCGATGCGTTCAAACACCTTTTCAGCGTTGTACATCGCTTGAGATTGTTGATAGCAGTTATTGATATAATCGGGCTCGTTCATATATGGACCAACGGTAATCGGGTTGTTACGATCCAGCGTATGAGCAAATCCTGCAGGTGGACGTTCACCAATAAATTTCTGTACATCCTCACGGTTTGCAAAAGTATGCACCCGACGCTTTTGATGAGAAGTAAAATATCCGTCAGATGCAACCAGAACAGGCAATCTCACTTCCGGATCTTCAGCAAGCTTAATCGCTATAATGTTCATATCATACACAGCCTGCGGATCACGACACATCAGGATCGGCCAGCCTGTATTTAATGCAAAATAAAGATCAGAATGATCGCCATGAATGTTTAATGGACCTGATACCGAGCGACAGACCAAATTCATGACCATCGGAAATCTAGTTCCCGATTGAACAGGCATTTGCTCCAGCATATACATGTAACCGTTCGCACTTGTCGCGTTGAATACGCGGCCTCCTGCCGTTGATGCGCCATAACAAATACCTGCCGAGCTATGCTCGCCGTCAGAAGGAATCAGCTTGATGTCATGCTGTCCGTTTGCTTTCATTAAATCGAGAAACTGTGCAACTTCAGTAGATGGGGAAATCGGAAAATAACCCATAATATGATAATTAATTTGATGAGCTGCATAGGCAGCCATCTCATTACCTGATTCATAGACAATGCGTTCCTCAACCTTGGCTGTATTTTTTTCTCTCTCCAAATTTATCGCCACTTGAGAGTACCACCCTTCTTCATTGAATTAGTGAATCACCAAATCGAACAGATGAGGAACTCGATGCTCTTCAGCATAGCCGTCTTCTTCACGTTCATTAGACAACGAGTCTGTCGGGCAAGCATGCACGCATTTCAGACAGCCTTTACAATATTGATAATCGATCCCTTTAAGAAACATCTGTGGACGTCCCTTTTTGTCTGGACGCTCTTCCCATACGAAGCAATTGTCTGGACAGACAGAATCGCATTGTGCACAGTGAATACATGTCTCTTCCTTGAAATGAGGCATCATGCCGGAGCGAGAAATGCTAAGATCCTTCAAAATACTATTTCCCGGATTAACGACCAAACCGCCAAGCGGCTGAGTCTCATATCCTAACACAGGCGTATCGGCTCTAACAAATGAAGGCATGCTAACACCTTCTGGAAGAACAAAGGTTTGAAACTCTACTTCATTGTAGCCCCTATCAAATGTGGCAAGCGCAGGAGCAACAGTCTGAGGATATTTCTTCTCCAGCGACTTGCGAATAACCGTCTTCATCGTCTCAGGATCAAGGAACGGACAAAGACGGAACATAGCACCAAGCATAGCCATATTGACACGGTTCTTCTCATCAAGTGCAATTCCCGTAGCGTCTACTACTGCTATAGTACCTCCAATTAGCTTCATCTTCTCCTTCAATTCTTCCGGCGACTTACGAGAGTTCACCAATACTGTACTATCCTCATAAATTCCACTGATTACGTTAACTGTCTTAGCCAAGGCTTCTTGAAAAATGCCGACAATATGCGGGCGTTCTACGGGTGACGTATCACGAATAGGTGTATTCAAATCACAAAAACGAATATGAGCCTTTACTGCTGATCCTTTTTTCTCTGAACCGTATGATGAAAAGCTAACTCCATTAAGTCCAGCGCCCTCCACTCCGGCTTCTGCCAGCATCTTGCCTGCAAGGTTAGCGCCCAGTCCTCCAATTGATTCCAAGCGAATTTCAAAAAATCCCAGATCGTTTAGCTTCGGTAATTTAACCACGCGTTTGACTCCCTTCTTCGCATTTGCGAGATCATAACGACGTTAAAAATATCATATAAAAAATAACTCAATTAATTTTTAAATTTACCATAGTTGTAGTGTGACGAATGTAACAAAAGTCATATGGACAATCTCATTTTGACAATATTACTTAAGATGTCATGAATTTTTTCGAAAACAGAAAGATTCCTAGCTATGTAAGGTATTTTTGCTTGCAAATCTTTGTCGAAGAAAAGAGCTTGACTTTGCCGAAATTATCGTAATTTGCGCTTTCCCGAGAAATAATTAAAGGCTGACCCTTCGCCAAAATCATGGCACAGGGTCAGCCTTGTTAAATCAATTTATTTCAGAAGGAGGATTCTTCGTCGTGTTGTCCGAGATGCTCCTCAATCATTTTTTGCTTCAATTCCCAAGCCTCCTGGCTCAAGCTCACACGATAAATTTCCGGGTTCAGCTTACGCAAATACTCCGGCCAGAACAAATTTAGCTGTTCTTGATGATACGCACGAATTTGATCCAAAGTCGGAAGATCATAAACCAATTTCCCATCTATAAAAATCGGCTGCTGCATCGAAACGGCCTCATAGTCCTTGACTGATTTTTTAATATACGGATGAACCGGATCGAACAAGCGAAGCTTGCCACCGTTTCTTGCCTGCTGTTCATGAGGAAAACAGATGTAGTCAGCAATTGCCTTCCCGTTCTCCTTGCTGATAATTCGAAGTACATCCTTTTTACCCGGCGAGGTTACTTTCTCAGGATTGCCTGAGATTTTGATAGTCGGTTCCATCTTGCCTTCACGTTCTCGCTCGACCATTTTGTACACTCCACCAAGAGCTGGCTGATCAGCTGCAGTAATGAGCTGGGTACCTACTCCCCAAATATCGATGCGTGCACCCTGCGCTTTCAGATTAAAGATCGTATTCTCATCCAAATCATTAGAAGCAACGATCTTCACATAGGATAACCCAGCCTCATCCAGCATATTGCGAGCTTGAATGGATAAGTAAGCCAGGTCACCACTGTCCAGACGAATGCTGGCCATTTTTATACCCTGAGCTTCAAGCATTTTAGCCGTTTTTATTGCATTCGGCACACCGCTCTCCAGCGTATCAAATGTATCCACTAACAAAGATACTCCATCTGGCAAAGCCTTGGCATATGTCTCAAACGCTTCAAGCTCAGAGTCAAAAATTTGTACCCAGGAGTGGGCGTGCGTTCCTTTTGTAGGAATGTCAAAAATTTCACCCGCCAAAAGGTTAGAAGTAGCATCGAATCCAGAAATATAAGCAGCGCGAGCGCCCCAAACAGCCGCATCCGCCTCCTGAGCACGTCTGGTTCCGAACTCAAGCAATACATCTTGGGATGCGACTCGTTTGACCCGGGATGCTTTTGTCGCAATCAAGGTCTGGAAATTCATAAAATTAAGTAACGCCGTCTCCACTAATTGGGTCTCCATAATCGTACCTTCAACCCGAACCAATGGCTCATTAGGAAAACAAAGCGCCCCCTCTGCCAAGGAGTGCAGGCTGCCGTTAAATCGAAAGTTCCGAAGCAGCTCCAGAAACTTTGGATCATAATTTTCTTCCTGCTTGGCCAAATAACTGAGATCCTTCTCAGTAAAGCGCAAATTAGTAAGGTAAGCCACAATACGTTCCAGTCCTGCAAACACAGCATATCCGTTGCCAAACGGCAGCTTTCGGAAATATGCCTCGAATACAACTTTACGCTGATGTGTACCGTTAATCCAATGTGCATAGATCATGTTGATCTGATACTTATCTGTATGTAGCGCTAAATTTGCACTATCCATGGTGTCTCATCCTCTCTGGCTGTCCTGTAACAGATGGGGCAGCAATATTTAAAACATAGCAGTTACATTCGCATCAAGGCTACCATTTAACTCCTACGGTATATATGTATTGCTCAGCAGTGGTCACACTAGGTGTAAATAGATAATTGCGGTGTAAAATCCGTAAATCGATACAGTTGAGCCGGACGCTGTGAATATTGGTTAGATAGCATAGGCTTGCCATTCTCGTCTCGTACTTCTTCAAGTATACCTTGACGACTACGCGTAGATGTAATTTTACGGATAAAATTCAGTTCAGCAAAATCGGGAACCACCGTCTGGATCACTTGATACAACTCACCGAGCGTAAAATGAGGCGGCAAAAACTGCTTCGCAATCGTCGTATGCAGCATTTGCTGTTGAATTCTCAGGTAGGCATCAGCTAAAATTTCCCTGTGGTCAAACGCAAGATCCAGCTCCTCCAGAGCTTCCTTCACAGTAAACAAGCCGACTTCCTGGGCATCGTCAGCAGATTGCCGTTTCTCCAGCACCCATTCTTCTACGAGAGCGAAAAAAGCATGAGAGATAATCCAGCCACGCGGATCTCGGCCAGGCTTGCTATAAACACCGAGATACTCTAGATGATTGCCGTCTACTCCTGTCTCTTCCTTAAGCTCTCTTCGCGCAGTTTCAAATAGAGACTCATCCTCTTGAGAGAATCCCCCAGGCAGTGCCCAAGCTCCAGCAAAAGGCCAGCTTCTCCGGCGGATCAACATTACTTTAAGGTCAAAACGGGGCAGCGATTTTGTTGATGCTTTACGCTCTTGACGAGTTAGTGTAAACATAACAATATCGGCAGGAATACCGTCCGGAGTCCGGTATTTCTTTCCTTCATTCCCTCGGCTATCCATTTCTTGTTCTTTGCTCATCACAATCACCACATCAGTCATATGATAACGTCAATCTTCTATATATGAAGATAACGTTTCCGTTTATTTCATCACATTAATAATTAATGTGATGATTATCATGCAGTATTGACATTCGGGTCACGGGGCAAGCGGAAAGTCGCCGTCGCAATACAAGCAAGAACACCTTCACTATTGTGCACCTCTGCGCGAAGCGTCATGGTACGGTGTGTCTCATGCAGTGGATAGGCTGTAGCAATTAACTCACCTTCAACCATTGCGCTTAGAAAGTTGACATTCAGATGTGTAGTTACGCCCAGACGTCCATTTTTCACTTGAGCTACCATCGTTCCCATCGCTTGGTCCATCATCGCGGACAATACCCCACCATGTACAATACCCATTGAATTCAAATGCGACTTTCCTGCTGTTACTCCAATCTCAACCTTGCTGTCATCAGCGGAAATCAGACGCATTCCTAACATACCCCAAAATGAATCTTCTTCTTTCTTCATGATGTCTGACCAATCCATGAATCGTTACCCTCCTGTATAAGTATCCAGAGCCGACAAAGCATGCTCTATATATTGTCACTTCCGTCACGGTGTCGATTCAAAGCAATCGATGAATAAAAAGGTGCGGAAGATAGCCTCCGCACCGACTTCATAGTAATTACTCGCCGTAGCCAGAAGTTACTGCCGGCTCGTTACCTGTCTCAACATTTACTTTATCGGAGACAGTATCCCGAATCACCGAAACGACTAGCTGCAATAAATAATTGATATCGCTCTGGCTTTGCTGGAATTCCGTAACAAGCGGTATACCATCGAGCTCATCTTGCAGCTCATCGATTTCGCGTTCAATCTTATCCACCATATTTTTATTCTGGAAGCTCTCGAACGCTACAATTTCTTTTTGCTTCTTCTTGATAGCGCTAATCAAAGCTTGAATTCGCTCATGGTTCTGAATGAGCTTCTCTGCCTTTTGAAATTGCACGACCTCTTCACTGGTACCGATTAATCCAGCGAGTTCTTTCGCCTTCTTAATAATATCTTCGCGAATAACAAGATCACGGGAATCGTATTTAGGTATACCACAATCCGTATGATCCTGGTGTTGGTGCTGTTCTCCCAAGGTTTTACCCCCTTATATGCATTCCTTTATTGGCTCAGATACGATATTCCCCTTGATATACCAGGTCATCGGATCAGTTATTTCTATTTGAACGAATGTTCCAATCAAATCCTTTGAGCCTTCAAAGTGAACCAGCTTGTTACTGCGAGTCCGGCCCGACAGCACGTTAGCGTTATTTTTGCTTTCACCTTCAACCAGCACCTCAACTATTTTGCCGCGCATTGCTTCATTACCTATTCGACTCTGTTCATTAATCAAAGCATTTAGCCGTTGAAGGCGCTCTTTCTTCAGTTCCATCGGTACATTGTCTTCCATTGCTGCCGCTGGAGTGCCTTCACGCGGAGAGTAGACGAAGGTATATGCGAAGTCATACCCTACCTCTCTAACTAATGACAAGGTATCTTCGAATTGCTCCTCAGTTTCTCCAGGGAAACCTACGATAATGTCTGTAGTTAAGACTACATCAGGGATTGCTATCTTGATTTTTCTAACCAGCTCAAGATAATGCTCACGAGAATATTTACGGCTCATTCGTTTTAGAATTTCACTGCTACCGGATTGAACTGGCAGATGAATATGTTCAACCAGGTTGCCACCTTTAGCCAGCACTTCGATGAGACGGTCATCGAAATCACGTGGATGCGAAGTAGTAAAACGAATACGCGGGATATCAATTTTATGAATATCATCCATCAAGTCACCCAGAGTATAATTTATGTCGGTAAAATCCTTACCGTATGCATTAACGTTCTGGCCAAGAAGAGTAATCTCCTTAAATCCTTGACGAGCTAATTCCCTTACTTCAGCAATAACATCCTCCGGACGACGACTGCGTTCCTTACCGCGAGTAAACGGTACGATGCAGTAAGTACAGAATTTATCACAACCGTACATAATGTTAACCCAAGCACGCATACCTTCACGCTTCTTAGGCAGGTTCTCGATAATGTCGCCTTCCTTGGACCATACTTCCACGACCATTTCCTTGCTGAACAAAGCTTCCTGAATCAAACGCGGCAGACGATGGATATTGTGAGTACCGAAGATCATGTCAACAAACCCATGCTTCTGTAAAATCCGGTTCACAACCCCTTCTTCCTGCGACATACAACCGCAAACACCAAGCAGCAGATCCGGTTTTTCAGTTTTAAGGCCCTTTAAATGGCCCAGCTCACCAAACACTTTATCCTCTGCATTCTCACGAATAGCACAAGTATTAAGCAGGATAATGTCTGCTTCCTTACGATCTTCGGTAGCCCGATATCCCATTTGCTCCAGCATGCCTTTTATCGTTTCCGAATCATGCTCATTCATTTGGCAACCAAAAGTATATACAATATAATGTTTGCCTACGCCGATATGCTGCAATTCCTCAGGAATCGCGTTTTCATATAGTACTTGAATGTCCTCTTTACCACGCTGTTTCTCTATACGATGATTTGGTTCGGAAAGGATCTGTATTTCGCGTCCACGAATTCTGATCTTTTTCCCCCGCTCGTCCTCCGAAATGACTTTTGCATCTGAGAAGTCAAAATACTTGGAGTAATCCTTAGTTTCCTTAGCCACGATGTCGGCTCACTCCCTTTATCAATCTATCTGATTCCAATCGGATCAAATTAAGTCGTAAAAAATGCATTACACCAAATTATAACATGATTCAGGGGTGATATCCAGATAAGAGCAGCTTATGAATTCTCGCTATTTTGCTCTACTTCTCCATTTAACTCATAGATCGTTTCTCTATGGGTCTCTCCCCATTCTTTCATTTGTAAAATGATCGGAATCAACGTCTGACCAAGTGGTGTAAGTGAATATTCTACCTTAGGCGGAACCTGCTGATATACCTCACGGTGAATAAGGCCATCTTGTTCAAGCTCCCGAAGCTGCAAGGTCAGCATACGCTGCGTAATATTCGGACATGTGCGGCGAAGCTCATTAAATCTTTTTACACCATTAATCAAATGGTACAAAAGTATTCCTTTCCATTTTCCACCGATTACCCCTAACGTAAACTCAACAGGACAACCTCTGTCGCTTGGGCCCATACCGTGTATTTTTATCGCCATAAGACCACATCTCCTCTTCAAATCATCTAAGTATAAAAATAGGTACTATATAACAAAAATGTGCGTACTTATCTAAGTGTTGTATGTAAATTATACTCTAAGGAGAGTGAAATCAAAATATAGGAGTGATAAAAAATGAAAAAAGATCAGATGAATCAAATACTGGATGCATATCGTTTCAGACACGCTTGTAAGGAGTTTGATTCTGCCAAAAAAATAAGCGCTGAGGAATTTGATTTTATTCTCGAGACAGGCAGATTATCTCCGAGCTCGTTTGGTTTTGAGCCTTGGAAATTTATCATTATCCAAAATGAACTGCTTCGTACCAAGCTTCTTCCTGTATGCTGGGGAGCCCAAAAGCAGCTTCCTACCGCTAGTCATTTTGTTATTATTTTATCCAGGACTCAAAGCAGCATGGAAGCAACTTCTGAGCATATACAATACATGATGAATTCTATACAAGCTCTCCCTTCTGAAATCGCGGAGAACAAACAAGCATTATATCATCGTTTTCTTGAAGCTGACTTTCACCTGCTCGGAAATGAACGGGCCATGTTCGAATGGGCTTCCAGACAAACCTACATTGCCCTTGGCAATATGATGACAGCCGCCGCCCAGATTGGCATCGATTCATGTCCGATTGAAGGATTTGATAAGGATAAGGTAGAACAACTTCTGCGGGAAGAAGGGATCGTTCACGGGGATGATTTTGGAGCAGCGTGCATGGTTGCTTTTGGATACCGCAAACAAGAACCTCGGGAAAAAACGCGTCAACCGATCGAACGTGTTGTTCAGTGGATTCAGTAAAATCTTTAAGGTAAAAAAAGAGGCTATCCCTCAAAGTTACCCTAGATAACTTTGAGGTCAGCCTCTTTTTTGCGTCTACTAAGACATTAGAAACCTTTATATTGTGGTTCTTCGTTCTCCAACTGCTGTACCCGGCTCTCTACCTGAGTCACAATTTGCTGAGTCTGCTCAGCTGCGTTGGTAAACAAGGTTTTAGCTTCTTGGTTTTGCGTATTCAACGCAAATGACTCCAGGTTCGCTTGTGCGCTTTTCAATGAAGCTAATGTTGTTTTAACTTGAGCTGCAACTGTCATGTTATCACCACCTTGTTATGTTCATCACTTACGACAAAACATAATTTAGCCAATTTACACATTTCTCATACACAACCGATATTTCCAGATTTTGTTTTAGTAAAAATGCGACATCTGCACATAATTGGATTAATTCACTGTTTAAAGTCGTTCACTGACGGCTGAAAGGAGTCTCACGTTTATGCCACAATGGTTAGAAGTTATTGTACGGACACTGGTCTCGGTTGTTGTTCTTTTCGTCCTTACCAAATTACTTGGCAAACGGCAAATTTCTCAACTGTCCTTGTTCGAGTACATTACAGGCATTACGATCGGTAGTATTACTGCATACATTTCCCTGGATGTAGACACGGATTGGTATTTAGGAATAATTGCGTTAGCGGTTTGGTCACTAGTATCGTACGGAATTGAATTTTTGCAAATCAAGAGTAAAAAAGCCAGAGACCTTATCGATGGAAAGGGAACCATTTTAATTAAAGATGGCAAAATTCTTGAGGACAATCTGAAAAAAGAGAAGCTAACGAACGAAGAATTGCTTGAGCAGCTTCGCAAAAAGAACATCTTCCTAGCCGCTCAAGTAGAATTCGCCATTATGGAACCTAGCGGTGAAATAAATGCGCTTCTCAAAAATGAATATTTACCCATCACCCCTTCCCATTTAGGAATCAAAGTATCGCCAGAGTCAGAATCACAGAACATTATTATGGACGGAGAAATTATGGATGAAGGCCTTGCTGCAGCCGGTTTGAGCAGAGAATGGCTTAACACAGAGCTTGAGAAGCTCGGGGTATCCTCGGACAACGTATTTGTGGGTCAGGTCGATACCTACGGACAATTTAATGTGGATCTATACGATGACAAGCTTAAGGTTCCTCAGCCACAGGAAAAAGCTTCACTCCTCGCCCAGCTCAAAAAATGTGAAGCCGATCTTGAAATGTTCGCCCTTTCATCGGACAACAAAAAGGTCAAAGTTATGTACGGAGACTGCTCAATGCAGCTTCAGCAGGTGATTGACCAGATCAGACCTATATTGTCACAGTAAAGGAGGTATCCATCCAATGTCTAAAAGTACAAGAAAAAACCTTACACCCATGCAGCAGCAATATCAACGTCTGGCGATGGCCAAGGAACCTAAACGTCCCGCCTTTGTTAACTGTATCCGTGCGTTCCTGTCTGGAGGTCTGATCTGCCTAATTGGAGAGTGCATTCGTCAAGCATTTATTGCTTATGGCGGCTTCAGTGAAAAAGAAGCAGGCAACCCTACGGTTGCTGTCTTGATTATTCTGTCCGTCATTCTAACCAGCATTGGAGTGTACGATAAAATTTCCCAATGGGCTGGAGCAGGAACCGCCGTTCCAGTCACTGGGTTCGCGAACTCCATGGCCTCCTCTGCCATTGAACATAGAGCCGAAGGGTTAGTGCTCGGAGTTGGAGCAGGTATGTTCCAGCTTGCTGGATCAGTCGTCGTATTCGGGACAGTAGCCGCCTTTTTCGTTGGAATCATCTACGCGATATTTGTTCCTGGTTATGCGGGAGGGGGTCACTAAAATGCTCAAAGGACACCAAAGCTGGATTTACACAAACAAGCCTAGAATCATCAGTACAGGCACCGTAGTTGGCCCGTTTGAAGGACAAGGCCCGCTCGCCAATGACTTTGATAAGATTCACGGTGATTTGTATATCGGGCAAGAGAGCTGGGAAAAAGCAGAACGGGTTCTGATCGAAGAGTCAGCAGACCTCGCTATTCAAAAAGCGGGCTTAACCAAAGAGGCAGTCCAGTTTTATTTTGGCGGCGATCTAATGAACCAAATCATTAGCAGCAGCTTTGCGGCGCGTTCATTGAGCATTCCGTATTTCGGGCTGTTCGGAGCCTGCTCAACTTCTATGGAGAGCCTCTCGTTAGCTTCTTTTATAGTAAATTATGGTGGTGCGAAATACGCATTAGCCGGAACTTGTAGCCACAACGCCAGTGTAGAAAAGCAGTTCCGTTATCCTACAGAATACGGATCTCAAAAACCACCAACAGCTCAATTCACCGTTACTGGTTCTGGTTCTGCCATCATATCGCTAGAAGGCGATGGCCCCATGGTTACTTCTGCAACCATCGGTAAAGTCATCGATATGGGAATAACCGATCCATTTAATATGGGGGCTGCAATGGCCCCTGCTGCAGTTGATACTATTCAAGCACATTTTCGTGATATGCAAATCGATCCCTCCTATTATGATCTAATTGTGACAGGTGACTTGTCGAAGGTTGGTTATGATATAGCTAATGAGCTGTTCGAGCGTCATAAATTTCCGATCAGGCAGACCACCTATAAAGACTGCGGTATGATGATTTATGACTATAACAAGCAAAAGGTACAAGCCGGGGCTAGTGGCTGTGGTTGCTCCGCTGTCGTGACCTATGGGCATCTACTGAATCAACTGCGAAAAGGTGACTTAAAGCGGATTTTGGTCGTTGCCACTGGTGCGCTCCTATCTCCACTTTCTTTTCAGCAAGGCGAGAGCATTCCATGTATTGCCCACGCGGTTTCCATTGAAAGTGGCGAATAATGAAATAAACCACTGGAGATCATCTCTGGTGGTTTTTACTCTGAGCAGAATGCACGTACCAGCATTTAAACAAAAAAGGTAGACATTCTGGAGCCTAACTACCTCCAAAAGTCTACCTTTTTATAAGCTTATTCTACTCTACAATTTCAGCTGTATCGCCAGTTTTAGCTCCAGCTGCATTTGCTTCATCTGTATCAATATGCATGTCCAAAGCAAAATTATCAGATACACGTGCAATTACGTTCTCAAGAACCAGACCACGTTCTCCACCAAGGCGGACTTTCAGAAGTTCCTTGTCTTTAATGCCCCATTGATCTGCATCAGAAGTGTGGAAATGAATGTGTCTCGCAGCTACGATTACGCCCTCTTGAAGCTCAACCTCGCCAGCAGGACCTTTCACTGTGATGCCAGGAGTTCCATCTATGCTGCCAGATTCGCGAACTGGAGCCTTAACGCCGATTGCGAAAGAATCCGTACGGGAAATTTCCAATTGGGAAGCTGGGCGAGCTGGACCCAAAATACGAACTTTTGCGAATTCACCTTTAGGACCAACTACAGCAACCGTTTCATTAGCTGCAAATTGTCCTGGTTGAGACAATGGTTTGAATTCTGTCAATTGATAACCTTGTCCAAACAAAGCCTCGATATGTTCTTGTGTTAAATGAATATGACGCGCTGATACGCCGACAGGTACCGTCTTGCTCATTGTGTAAACACTCCTCGTATATTCTCTATGTCGATGACGATTCACATCTACCTTATTATACACCTAATCCGGACAAAAATAAAAAGATGTCCTCAATCCGTGGACATCTTTTTATTGTATATCTCTGTTTTGCAACAGGATTGTCATAAAAAATATTGATCACCCCCTGAATTTTTTTTACAAATCTATAACCATTAATCTTGAATCCCATCTTCTTGTAAAATTCATGGGCATCCACTCGATCTTCTTTTATCCCGCTTGTTAATGAAAGCCCATCAGCTTCATAGTAATATACCAAGCGAACTCCGATCATCCCTATAACTTGCTCTTCTAATGTTGCAACAAACGTATAGTAAGATGCGTTTTCTTCTATTGCTTTCATTCTTGAGCTTCCAAATCATTTGAATGATATTCTCGAATAGAGATCATAAGCTCCCTCCTAACGTTTTATGTATTTACGAAACGCTTTCAAGTCTATTCTTCTTCCCGAAATCATTACATATATGTTTGGTTTTCATCTTTTCATCGTGCGTTCCCAGTCTTCTTTCTCTAATTCATTTAACATCATTCTAGCCTTATACAGTATTCTACTGTTTCCAAGGGCGAATGCCCCAGTAGGCATGCTGTGTTATAACCGTCTCGGTTTCGCCCAAATAAGATGAACCATATTAAGCCAGTAGCTTTCCACTTTATCGATTTGGATACCTGACTCTTCGATTAGTCCAAGAATGTCCCTTGTATAGTGGCATCCATAAACACGATATAAAAGTGGGTTAAAGGCTTTTAGGATGGTGTTAGCGATAAGGTTAGAACTGATCCCATGCTCCATGAACAGGATTTTCCCGTCTGGTTTACACCATCGGTTGATTTTATCCAACACCATTAGTGGATCGTTATAACTGCAAAATGATAATGTTGAAACAATTGTATCGAATGATTGATCAGGAAAGTTCATTTCTTCAATATCAGAACAAATAAAATCTACATTAAGGCGATGTTCTTTTGCTGCCCGTTGTGCTTTTTCAATCATCGCTTCACTAAAGTCAGTTGCGGTAATCTTTACTTCCTGAGGATAGAATGGAAAATTAGCACCTGTCCCTACTGCAAGTTCAAGCACCTCGCCCTTAGTATGACTTAAAAGATTCTGACGCCAACGTTTTTGTTTAGGATCTTCTCTTTTTTTATCATATTGGGTTGCTTGCCTATCAAAAATACTTATTAACTTCTGTTTCTCCACCAATCTCCCACCTTACGATCTATGATATGGTTTTTACGATTTACGCTGATTTTCTATAAATACTTATTTATGTACTACAACAAAATTAAGTAACGCCTTCTTCAGATAGTTCTTTCTAAAGAAGGCGCTAATGTTATTAAGGAAGCTTAACTTTGTCCAATAATTCTTATTCCTTCTACTTTTTATTTTGTATTAATCCAAACCCGATGCCAACAGGATCAACCAGGTATGCCAAGAAATAATGATCAAATTCCATCTTTCCTCTTACAACTTGTGCCCCAGCTTCTGTAGATTTACTAATCGCATCATCGATATTGTCAACTTCAATTTGTATTCTGGTTCCATGTGGATAATCATGTGGCCCTAATGCGATTCCTCCATTAATTCCTGGTTTATCATCACTCCCAGTGGTAACCGCATGATATCCCCAATTAGGTTCACCAACTTGCCATCCAAAAACAGATGAATAAAAACTTGCAGATCGTTCTGGGTCTTGACTACTCATTTCAAATAAAATAACACGAGCCACGTCGGAAAACCTCCCATATATGGAATTGTATACCTTTAAATAATAGCGAATATTTGTTCTTATGTAAATATTTTTCTAAATGGACTAAGTTCAAAATATAATGCTAACTCACTCTTTAATTACATTCTCTAATCTCATATAAATACTTCTTTCAGTAAATCCTAACGATTTCCAAAATCTGTATCCTCTTTCATTCCAGAACATAACCTCAATATCCAGTTCTTGCGTACTTAAAAAAGCAGTCAATTTATTGAAGGCTAACCTCCCGTATCCTTGGCGTCTATTTTCTCTGCAAATGAAAAATTGCCTTAAATATAACGGTTTTCTTTCATGATCAACAAGAGCATAACCTTTTACATCGTTCTGTTCTAGAAAGAAATAAGCTTTATATCCCGTATTCATGAATGACTTCATTCTTTCTTTCAATTGCTCCAGATTCATCTTGTTATCATGCTCTTCATCTTCAATGAGCTGTTTGTTTAAAGAAGCAAGCTGCTCTAAGTCCTCATGGTTACAAATACGGACGAATAAGTCGTTCATAGTCTCACCTCCGCTAGCTTTAAGTAATACAATTATCCCCTTCTAAACGATTGTCGCACAGTATCCTGTTTCTTTACCTTTTTGAACTGCCTGGATATACCCTTCAAAGTAATAAGGTATATTATCTTCTTGGCCATTTAGAATTCTTCCCTTTACTTTGTCAAAAGCTAATATTGAAATCGAAAAATGGGGTTCACCAGTAACGAGCACGGGCTGTTTACTTTCTGTTATCCAATAATACTTCCCACCATAATTCCTTCTCGCTACTTCAAAAATATAACAACCTGCCATAGAAGAGACTGAGTCCAAATTATCTTCATCCAGTTCAAAATCACATAATTCATCTAAAATATCATCAACACAACATAAGCTTTCAATGCTAAAATCAAGTTTGCCTTTATCCGCAAAGTTATTTGTGAAGCTTTCTGCTGTAAAAATTACATCTTGTTCTAATCTGCTTTGCATAAATTTCTCCTTGGATTTTATTTATTGTTCACCCTCTAATTTAGATCATGAAGTTGAATCCATGCTATTGATAGAACGAGACAAACAACCCTGAAACTTTTCTCTAGCCTTGTTTAAAATTGTATCTCAAACTAATCTTTTATATACTGGATTTAATTTGAGCAAGGAGCTGTTATAAAATATGAATGTTGCAAAAAGAAGCGCGCTAATCGTTGGTGCCACTGGTCTGGTAGGAAATGAGCTTTTACATATTTTATTACAATCCGATACCTATGAACATATTAAAGTGTTGGTTCGCAAGCCGTTATCGATAAAACATGACAAGCTAACTCAAGTGGTAGTCAATTTTGATGAACTGAACAAGTATGAAGTTGAATTCAATGTACATGACGTATTTTGCTGCCTTGGAACAACCATTAAGAAGGCGGGCTCTCAGGCTGCCTTTAAAAAAGTGGATTTCGAATATCCCATTCAAGCAGCGAAGTTGGCCAAAAATCAAGGTGCTCAGCAATTTCTTATTGTATCGGCCATAGGAGCGAATGCTCAATCAAACATTTTTTATAGCAGAGTAAAAGGTGAAGTTGAAGAGGCGTTAAAGCAAATACAGTTTGCCTCTTTACATATCTTTCGTCCCTCCTTGTTGCTTGGAAGCCGAAAAGAATTCCGTTTTGGAGAAAAAGCTGCAGCGATCATCATCCCCATATTTTCACCATTGTTAGCAGGAAAACTAAACAAATACAAACCCATTCAAGCCAAACAGGTTGCCCAAGCCATGGTTCAGAACGCGATTAAAATCCGATCAGGAGAGTTTGAGTACGAATGGATGCAAATGAGACATAATGATGTCTAGTTTAGCATGATAGTATCATTGATGAGTATGTTTAGGAGGTAATCTCAATGATACATATAGTAAAAGATTTCACCCCCTCAGGTGGGAAACATTGCATTACAAATGCACTAAAACAAGTATTTCACTACTATGGATATCCACCATCGGAAGAAATGATATTTGGCCTGGCATCCGGTTTATCCTTTACTTATATTAACCTTGCAATTCTCCTATGGTGTCCGGCAGATCAAAACTGTTTGAATTTGAACGCAAACTTGCTAATAGATTAAATATAACGATCAAATGTAAACAGCCCAAAAACTATAATATTGCTTTCGATCAAACCAAAAAAATGCTTAATCGTAATTGTCCTATTTTAGTTTACGCCGATATGCCCTTTTTGAAATATCTGGGGCTAGATGAGAACAGCCATTTTGGTGGACATGCAGTCATACTATTTGGATATGATGATGAAACCGGGATTTTTATGTAAGTGATAGAGATAACCATGACTACCCAATACGAACACCAAATGGTCACATTGCAGAGGATTATCATTTTGTCAGCTACCAAGAGCTTGCTATGGCGCGTAATAGCTCCTTTCGGCCATTCCCGGCCATAATAAATGCCTTGAATTTGATTTCAAAGACTTTAAGGAAATTAACTCGGAATGCCTCATTGATGCTTCAAAGATACTTGTAATACCATCCTTCACCCGCCTGCTAACCTATTGGGGATTAATGGCATATTAAAATTCTCTATGGAAGTTCTCAAGTGGAGCAAATTCGATAATGAAAAACTTAAAAGACCAGGTATAACAAACTATTTTCAAATCAGTAAAGATGGTGGCACAGGCGGTAGTATTTTCAGAAAAATGTATGGTCAGTTTTTAATTGAGGCTGATGGCATCTTGTCTTTTAAGGAGCTTTCTAAAATTGGAGAAATGTATATAGCTTTGTCTGAGCAATGGGATCGACTAGCCAATTCAATGTGGGAGTTGGGTCAAACCGGAGATGCAAATATTTTAAAATCCATGAGTGTGCATATCCTAAGTTTATACGAAAATGAGAAATCCCTATGCGAGAAATTACAATTATCCTTGTCATGATCGATGTTTTCAATTCATAAAATCTAATCTAGTAATTCCGTAATATACTCTATCGTCGTAATCGTTAGTTTCTGAATAGTAATATGATCCTTTAAATGTGCCTTCGTACTTCATGATTGATTTTTCAAGCACTTTCCCTGAAGCTATATTCCTACCTCTATGAAAAGCTTGCAGTCGGTTTATGCCTGTTTTTTAAATGTGAACTCAACGACTGCGTTTAAAGCCTCGGTTGCATATTCCTTTCCTTGATAATGTCTACTGATGCAATATTCAATATCAGCATAATGATGTTTTGTATCTATGCTGCAGAAGGCTACTTGCCCAATATTCTGTTTATTTTCTTTTAATACAATTGCCCATCTATAAAACTCAGTACTCTGATAACCATTCATCCACCGGTCTAGAACTACCTTTACTAACTCTATACTTTCATATACAGGTTCGCCATAATTAGATTGAACCTCTTTATCATTATTCCAATTTCTGAACATATCTTCAGCGTCTTCCTTAACAAACTGCCTTAGCACTAGTCGATTTGTTTCTATCGTTTGTGTCCCTATATTTGTTAAACTCATTTATATAACCTCACTTTTTTTGCAATTACTTCTTCAACAAAATGTAATCAACAAATCCTTGGCGGATTTTCTGCCCCTCAAAAATACGCTCTAGAACTCGATCTTCTTTATAGAGAACTTCCATATCCTCAAAAAGGTAATCAGCCTCTCCAGACTCATAATATGAGTGAACTACTGTGGGTGGCGTCAAAAATCCTGAGAAAATTGGATCGAAAAAGCTTGATATATCAAGGGGTAAATTCACATTCGATCGGCTTCGGTGTGATGGGTGGAGGTAGAAGCGTAATGATAAACAACAAGGTACTTTACGAAATTTGGATGTAAGGTGCCTTGCCTATCCTAAAACCGATATCCATCTACTTCTCCTATTTTATTAAGTACTCTTCCCATTTTAAGCTCCCTCCGTCATCTATCTTCCTTTTAAATGACGAATACTTAGAGGTTGACGTATTGTATTTCAACACGGGTATAACGCCACTAACATTTGTTTCCCCCATCAATATAAAAGTGGCTTTTTCCATCCCAATAAACATTATGAAACTTATTATCTTTAGCCAGCGAACTTGTGCTAATATGATCTGCAATAATATCCTTGTGGAATTTCCCATAGGTGGCAGGGAACTTGCTCAAGAAAACCTCCTCTGAAGTTCCATACCTCCAATATCCTCTGCTTCTTCATCTATTCCGGCGTGCACGAAGATTTTGGAGTTCCGTCTCATAATAGTGCGGCAAGCCTCTTACCCATTTTACAAGTTCAGAATGGTTCTTTAGGATATCCTCTTTAATCATTCTGGAGATACGGAATAGGAGATCATGGTAACCTTTCTCGGACTTAAGCTGCGATATCTTCTCTCTAGTATACACCGAGCTGAATGAATTCACCGTAGCAAAATCTTTATCAGAGCCTAGCCATTCCACATGCCAAATATCGCGTTCCTTCGCATTCAAGAATTCAAGAAACATTTGTTCATTGTTCCCCATGAGTACGATGACTTGATTCGGGTAGTTCTCAGCCAACTGTTTGATTTTATATAAGGTTCCATAACTATCCGGACTGTAATCGATATAGTCCCCGCAACAGATCAACTTGTTTTCTTTATCGGATTCTAGATCGACCAACGCCAAGGCTTCTTCTAACGGGAGCAAATATCCATGAATATCGCTAATTGCATAAATGATAGCCATTTGCGGACGCCTGCTTTCTCAACAATTGGGTGATGAGGATGAAGTGTACATAAAGGTATACCGCTTATTTTCCTATTTGTTTCATTTGATCAGATTAAATGGTGCAATAATAGACCACGATCTTTCTTATAATGACCTTAGTGGGTTAGTGTTCCTTGAAAAAGAAAGCCTAGTGAAAACTCGGCAGTATAGAAAATGAATAGTATCTACTTAAGAGGTGACGTGAAAAATGAACTGAATACAACAGAAGGTTCTCACGAACGAAGTAGCACGGAAAATCGGAGAACATATCATCATTCCGGAGGGATACAGGGAAATTGGGACTAAGGCGTTCTATTCTCGGAATATGATCTCAGTGCACATCCCGGAGGGCGTAACAACCATCGGTGAGGCGGCATTTCACTTCTGCGAAAACTTGGAGTATGTGAATATTCCGAAGAGCATGATGCATATCGGCAGGAATGCGTTTGATAAATGCAATCGACTACAAACAATCACGATTCCTTCCGATACAATAAGCATAGGCGAAGCCGCATTCTGCAACAAAGGATTGCAATCGATTGAGGTCGACGAGAATAATCCCTATTACTCTAGCGAGGATGGGATATTGTTCAACAAGGATAAAACCACCTTGCTTGCTTATCCTTCACAACGAAAGCGCCCATTCTATCTGGTCCCAAGCAGCGTGACTGAAATTGCGGATTGCGATCGAATGGCCGATATTGGGCAAATCTTCATTCCTGCCAGTGTGACGAAGATTGGTGACGATGCATTCTTAGGGGGCATTGTCATGTCGATACAAACAACCCTGCGTATTCAAGCAAGAATGGGTACTTGTTTAATAAAGATCAAACCTATCTGATTGATGTCCATCAAAGATCAGACAAGATTTTCATTCCTAAGAGCGTAGACAAGATCAATATAATGATATTCGAGGCTTGCGGCCCCTTGACATTCATCATCTATTGCTATGCGAATTCTTATGGGCATGATTTTGCCGAAGTGAATGAGTTTCAATATGTGCTAATAGATGGCGGTGTGCAAACCCAAATTCATATTGAGGTGAACGTATGGGAACAGACCATCCCAAAAAGATGAATGTGCTAATGATCCTGGAAATGCTTAAATGTACAGCGATGCCGAGCATCTGCTTTCTCAGCAAGAGCTGGCGGAATTGATCCAGCGGCACTATCATGTAAAGGTGGATCGCCATGCCCTTTAGCGGAATTTAATGAGTATGATAGATTTTGGATACGACATTGAATATACAGAAACGGTTCTCAGGAAGAAAAGTGGTGAGGTGGAGGTTCTCTATTCCAATTGGTACCTAAACCGTGAGATCACCGATGCAGAGCTCCATATTTTAATAGATAGTATGCTGTTCTCAAAGTATATTCCGTTCGGACAAAACATCGAATTGGTAAAGAAACTAAAGGGCTTATCTAGCAAATACTTTCGCTCCAAGCGAAAGGTTCCGGAAGGACGGCTGGAAAACCAGCATAAGCAGCTCCTGCTTACAACCGAGGTTCTCAATGAAGCGATTGCAAAGGGGAACAAGGTGACCTTTCAATTTATCGAGTACGGAGTGGACACAAAGCACCATGTCGTATTGGGAAAAGACGGCGCACCCCGCATATACAAGGTTAGCCCTTACGAAATTGTTGTCACCAACGGGAGATATTATCTGATTTGCGCCCATGACAAAGGTGACTCGCTATACAATTACCGGCTTGATTATATGTGGGCGATAGAACGTGTTGAAGACGAGAAAATTTGCCCCTTGAATGAAATCCCGGGTTATGAGTATGGGTTAGACTTATCCAAATATATGGAAGAGCATATCTATATGTACGGCGGCAAAAGTGTGCGGGTGAAATTTCGTGCCGATCTTCGTGCCAACAGGAATATAGTCGGGCATATCCTGGATTGGTTCGGGACGAATGTGCAATTCACCGACATTACCGAGGATGCGGTAACGGCGACTGTTAGCGTCAACGAGATGGCCATGTTCTATTGGGCGCTTCAATACGGAACATCGGTAGAGATTGTGGCGCCGGTAAGACTACGCGAACGTTTGCGGGAGGCCACAAATGCGATTTCGGAGAAGTATAATCGCGAGCTATGAAGTGGAAAAGAAGTAATTATTATGCAATGGAAAATAAGTATACGGAGGCCTAACTATGCGTAATGAACTTTGCGAAGCCCTAAATCTTATCACCTATGACTTTAAGAATGAAGACCCTTGTAAAGAGGTTAGAGGTGAAAAGGACCCCATTCGTAAATTCGAGATATATAAAAACAGCAAGTCGAATTTTGATTGCGATTGCTCCAGGTTAGCAGATCGAATCTATGAACTCCTGTGGGGATGGAATTATCGAAATAAATTTAGTATTCCCGATAATCTTAAGGGAAAGCTGGAAGCAACCAAATGGGATCGGCTTGGATGTGATACGATGAACTCGTTTCTTACAACGTATAACCACGCTCGAAAAATCTACACTCAAGACCATGACAATGTTCGAGCTAACGATTATCTTAAGAAGTTTGCTAGTCTGACTCATTCGATTGGTAATTTCACTTTGGTACCTTTCAAGCTTGATTTTCGGCAGGATGTCAAGTCATTCAATCAGAATAGAGGTTGGCATGGAGGCAAATATTTCGTCTACGATTACTTCGATCTTTCACTTAAATTGATTAAGGAACATGTCAATGCACTCGGGTTTAAAGCGTACATTGACACATTCTACCTTAACGATTATGTCGATCATAATTATGATATTATTCCGTTATTTGGGGTACATGTTGAATTATTGAAGGAAGATAAACTTCTTCTTGATAATCCTAATAGGTTTCTGCCAAAGAATGAAGCCGAATTAATCGAGTATTTAAGGAATGTGCTTGAGAAAATTGAATCTCGTGGGCTTAGAATCGTTAAGGAATTAACAAATAGAAAATTATGATAGCTTCTATGTGGACCGCTAAAAAAACTTATTAATAGAGCGTTTTAGGAAACTGGATGGACTAGTTTGGAAAAAAAAGAGCAAGTGAAATTTGATCTCATGCACAAGGACAACATCGTAGCAAAGGTTGAGCTAAACATGGTTCGCAAGGAAGCAAATGTTGACTTAGTCGATGTACAGCACGGAGGCCTATATTTGGGGGAAGACGCCTCATTTGATGATATTATGGAATTTCTACAAAGCCGCTCCATATTTAGACGTAAGGAAGATAGCAGGTTTTTAGCGAGCATTGGGTTAAACAGTAAAAGTAGATTATTTGACATATTAGAGAAAACTAACAGGGCTAAGATTAGCGACAAAATTTGGATTAATTTCAGCTATCAGAAGATTCCCTATCAGCAAGTTGTTGAGTGGATGAGTCACTATGAACACCATAATCGCCCATAGATGGGGAAATGCTTTCCGATCTCTATTCCCGCCACGACTTCACCAGGAAATTATTCCATGTATACATGTCTTTTCCACATCTTGATATAGTCGTTGGTTGAAAATCTAAAAACAAGTGAGAAAACAATAAATTATAGTGGGAGTGAGTTACTATGACAAAAAAATTACAGCGCGCTACAGTTTGATTTTACTAAAAAAATTATCCTCGCCGCGAACGAGCTGTTCTTCTCCGTAGACTAGTTGTCCTGGGAGATTATCTGTTCCCCTACCACCAAATTGCCCCACCCGTATAACTGACCGTCAGTCGTTAAATAGAGTGAAAATTTTGTACCGGCTGCCGCCTTTTTGATCTTCCCTTGTGTCGGGATTAGGACAGGTGACAAAATCTTCTCTTTTCCGCTTCCATTAATCTCCATGGTCGTGTTGTTACCCCAGCCGTATCGATACGGATACCGACTGTACAATCTGTTTGATGACAGAAGCCTTCATCGGGATCAGCACCGCGTAACTGATGCCTAGTTGTCCTGATCTATTGGCCCCCCCAAGCTGTCAGCGTACCATCTGCTTACACTCCCAACATATGGTCGGAGTCATCGGTCGACGAGTTGCCGGCAGAAAGCATTTTCATCCCCTTCAGCATCACGATGGGCTTATCCTCTATCGTTGAAAATCCCGCATCCCAATGATAATATTGGCCGTCATTCAACTGAATATAGGAACTATCGTTTTACATTAGCTGCATCCCCGACGACTTTTCCCGGTTTCTTGATAAAGGTGGAATCCGTATTGAGATAGGACTGGAACTCATTATCTTGCGTAATGAACGCTAGGAAACCTTCAATTAACGCAAAATCACGTACCGCCGGAATACCTTTCAGAAGCTCCGGTTTCGTTGTTGTCACCATTTCAAACATATACTTGAAAATGCCTTCCTGATTCGAACGGTCTACGTTACTCGCTTAGCGCTAGAAATTACCTATCCGTTACGTTGCAAAGCCATATAGGTGTTACCATAGAGATCGTGGTATCCTGCGGTGATTTTTTCGATTTGCAGAAGGTCATCGTCAATAAAATTAATATCGAAATTATTTCGTCCCAAGAGCATTACTTCTGCTTCTTCCCCAAAATTGGATATGATCTTGTTCAGAGTATGCATTAACGCGTCAATACTATTCTGCTGGTAACCGAATACTTGAATAGGCAGTTCAGTACTTTTATCCGATAGTAGATTTTTCTTAAACTGAGCAGGATTCTTCATAACGAATTTTTCTGCAACATCGCAATCAGTGTCTCCTCGTAACTCTTTACCGTTTCTCCATTCAATGTTTGCTTTTGCTTTGCATGCTGGAGACTTTTACTCCTTAGCTGGCGCGTTGCCAAGCAGCCGGTCACGTCTACATCCGTGATTTTCCCCACCCAGTTTCCAAGATTCGCGCTTTCTCCATCGCTTCCTCTACGACCGAAAGATCGGAGGTGCCGACCGACACGACGGCGATGTAGCTATCCGTTAGGGTTTCTTCCTCTCTGTGGATGGTGATGATTCTTCTCATAGGGTTTTATTGAGCTTCGCCGCACAGCTCCCTCACGGCTTCATACATCTCCGGAGTTGCCTTGTAGCTAGAATATTCTGTCCCGGGTCAGCATATAGCGGATAATCGTCGTCACCTGCTCCACCGTCTTGCCGGCACAGTAGATGCCCTCGGGATAGCCGACCCTGATGGCCCGGTGGTTTTCAATGAGTGCGAACACCCCAGATCCTTATATAGGGCAGCTCACCAAATTGCTCCACAGCTTGGTCTGTCTATAGGGATTCCTTGATTCTTCACAGCTTCCAGCTGCTTCCGGATCTCGGCTTGATTCATATTCGTGCACCTGCAGCGGTAGAGATAGGGGTCACCTGGATTACGTCTATCTCCGCTATCGTTTCATTAAAGTTCCCAATCAGGTATCCCTCTATATCCAGAGAAATGTACTTGAATCCGATACTTTTCAACCAGACAACAATGATACTCAGCAAATTACCGTCGAGCAACCTGGGAATATAGGGGGATAAGATCATTACGGCTTTCAATTTGCTGCCCATTGCCTCCTGAGCGGCTCTCAACAGAAACATGCTGTCCGCCCCTCAGGAAAAAGCCAGCACCACCCGCTCCAGCTGCCGCAAATAGGCGAGCAGAGCTTCATATTTCTCACAGTTCATCATGATCCAGCTCCTCGAATGCTTTATTCACCACCCGGTAGACTTGAGCAATCGGAATGTTCCGCTCACTGGCAATCCTCTTGCACTCCTCATATTCCGCTTTATATTTGATCAATTGGCCGTCGTAGAAAACGCATTTCACCGTGATCGCGCCATACTGCGTCGGAACTTCGACAAACTCCCGGTCCAGCTTGATCTTATCCACCGAATATTTTCGGACACCAATGGAGGTCGTTTCCTTGAAAATCACCTCCAACACGTCCTTCTCCCGTTTTCCGCTTACCAGAACATTCAATTTTATGGCCGGCCGACCTTTTTTCATCATGATCGGAGTCTTGAATACATCGGAGGCTCCCTGTTCAAACAACTTCTCTTCCACGTAGCCGTACAGCTCCGGGTTCATGTCGTCGATATTGGTTTCCAACATGTATTGAGTGGCTGGCCCGTCCGGTTCCGTCTTACTCTCCGCTTCCATCAAATAGACCCTCAGCACGTTTGGAGTCTCAAACTCCTTGGTACCGAGCCCATAGCCGATCTTGTCGATCCTACCCGTCAGCTGATCCGTAAATACATCCACATTGGCAGCCAGTATTGCAGCTCCCGTCGGAGTTGTCGTCTCAAATGGAACCAACCCGAATTTGATCGGAATCCCCTTCAGAATCTCTGCCGTTGCAGGCGCAGGCACCGGAAATAAGCCATGGTCGCACTGCACGAAACCCCCTCCCACCTGAATGGGAGAAGCCATAACCCGGTCCACCTTCAACGCTTCCAAGCAAATCGCCGCACCGACAATATCCACGATGGAGTCCACAGCCCCCACTTCATGAAAATGCACCTCGTATAGAGATTTGCCATGAATCTTCGCTTCCGCTTCGGCCACCTTCAGAAACATGTTCAAGCTTCGCCACTTCACCCGCTCATTCAGATCACTGCCGTTGATGATCTGCTCAATCTCTTTGAGCCCCCTGTGTTCATGATGGTGATGCCCTTCGCCATTATGAGCATGACGGCGGTCATGATCGTCATGGCCGTGATCAGGGTGGTGATGAGCATGATCGCTATGATCGTGTTCATGATCACGATGGTGGCCGTAGCCGTGGTGGTCATTGTCATGGTGATGCCGATCTTGGTGATCGTACTCATGATGATGACCGTGGCCGGCGTTCTTCAGAATCACATCCGCCTTCGTGCCGCCGATGCCTTTTTTCAAATCCTTACGGATGCGAAGCTCATATTCCCCATCCAGCTTCAGTTTGGATAGCTCCTGTACCAAATTTCCCGCATCCACTCCCAGGTCGAGCAATGCGCCCAAGTTCATATCTCCGCTAATCCCAGAGAAACAATCATAATATAAAACTCTCATCAGCGTTCTCCCTCCCGCATCACACGAACAGCTACGCCACATACCGTAGCTCTTTGACGAATGTTGATATTCTGCGGACACTGCTCTTCACAGGTGCCGCACTCCACACACACCGAAGTTTTCTCTTCCGTCTTCATCTGAACCGCGTATTTACCTTGCAGAGATTTCCTCTGGTTAGCTCCATCCAGAAAATAATATGTTATAGTAGGTGAAGTTGTTCAGAATTTTCAGACTCACCGGACTAGGCATGCAATAATTGCATCCGGCGCAGTTGACTTTCGTTATTCTGAACATGAGCTTAGTCTCCTCGATCACCGCAAGCTCAACCTCTGTCAAGGACAGCGTCAGCGGTTCGCAGGTTCTCATCCCTCAAGGAAACCGCCAGTTCCTCCTGATTCCACATCCAACGCAGCGCCCGTTCCACAGACGTCCTCTGAGTGTCAGCCTAGTTGAACGCAGCCTGTACAGCGGCTGGGTATATCCCGTACCAGCTTCACGCCCCGTGGCGGTTCCATGATTACAATGCCCAAATCTTTGTTCGCCGCGTATTCATTCCTTTTTTGTCTTCTGCCTGAAAATGCTATTCGTGTACATCAAAGTCACTTACTAGTCTGAATACCTAGAGCTATTCTGTTTACAAAATAATACAATCGGAATATGATTCAATTATTCGAAGCATTAATCAAAGAGTTATGTGGTAAGTGTCCCTTGGCTTTTCTCTCATATAAGTTTTGAGTTCTTTATTAAGTAGAGGAGAGAATAATTTGACCTTTGAAATCACTAGGGACCAAAGAGCAATTGTTGATAGAACAGATAAAGTTATTATATTAGCTGACTGTTACCCCGCCGTCATCTTCCGCCTATCCAGTGCCGGCAGGATGCGCAGCAAAATCAAAACGCCGGCGAATCCGCAGGCAAAGATGCCTGACGCCATCGACCAGGATGGAAGAACGCTGCCGATAATGACCGCTAGGCTGCTGACAATCGTAGCCCCCCGAAAGGTAAACCCATAAACGGCCATATAGGAGCTACGGGCATCGGCCCGGGCAATGATACCGAGATAGGCTTGAATTACTGGAACGTACATGACTTCACCCCATGTTGCGATTAACATGCACAGTACGAGCAGGGGTAAATGATTGGTATAGGCCACAATGCTATAGCTTGTAATATACAAAGCAACCCCAGTGAGCATCACCTGTTTGTCATCGAAGCGCCGCAGCAGTTTCATCACGAATAAAGTCAGAAGCACAACCAGCATGGTATTTTCCGTTCGCAGCAAACCGACAGCCTGTATCCCAGTGAAGGCATGGGGGAACCCGAGCCAGCCGAACAACGACTGCAGCGGCATCTCCTCTGACAAGCGAATGCTGATGTAGCTGCCCAAGTGAAACTCCACGGATACAGTCAACAGTACCGCGATGACAAACCATACGAATGGCCGGTCCTTCAACACCTCGCGGTAATTACGCAAGAGCCGAATCACCGTGCTAGTCTTCTCGCCTTCTCCTGATGCTGTGATCTCTGCTGTTCCTTTGTAAGTGTCCTTGATGAATATCATAGTAACCATTACAGAGAAAAGTCCCACCACCGCAAGTCCAAGGAAAAGCTGGAAGAGGTATTGTTCAAACAAGAAAGCTCCGATCATCCCGCCGAATGCGCTCGATAAATTATTCAGCCAATACTGCATGCTGTAAATGGTTTTCCGCTCCTCCGGCATGGATACGTCCAGCAGCATGGCATCAGATGCGGGACCAAAAAAGCCCGAGCAAATGCTGATCCCTACCATGGCGAGATAGGTAATCCACGGCGAGACGAACCAAGAGGAGTTGACGAGAGCTGCAATGATGTACAGAATCACCATAACCGCCTCGGCACCAACCATGTACCGTTTTCGCCCTTTCCGGTCGGAAAAATAACCCCCGAAAAAACCTGCGGCAAACCCAACGGCAACGTTAAAAACAAGCAGGACACCGGTGATTCCTTCACCTAATTTCCTGGCATAATAGATAGCCATGAGCGGTAGAACCATGGAACTGACAATGTTCGTAACAAACATGACTGCCAAACGGATTTTGATATTAGGATGAAAATTGCGGAATCCCATGAGTATGCCTCCCCTTTCATGTCTTCTCTCTATCTTGTGTTCTCTCTAACGAACATGGCCATTTACATACTCTACAGTCCCCATCCATGCTCTCTAAACCGAACACTTTGCCTTCTTGGCTTATAGAGCAAATCGCTACGAAAGAACTTTCGTGCAGGGGAGAGAGTCTATCCAGTTCACGTCGCGAGAGTAGAAGGCCGTATCCCCTCGTAGAATGGCCAATAATATTGACGCCAAGGGACCTAAACAGCTATGGAAAATGGATGTAAAATACGGGTATATTGCAGGCTTATAAAGACTCAGGGGATCTCTCAACATTGTTCACGAGTGTTTCCTCCACACTGCAGTATGACGAAGGTTATCACGATAAAGCAGTTTACCTGTTTTCTTCAACTTATTCGTCTCACTCTCTAATCTCTAATTCAATTCCAAGTTTCCTTTCCTTACCCAATAACGGAACAGATATGAGACTCCTAGCGGTGCATTGAAAGTGAAATGTACCATCACCGCTGCCCAAACGGATCCGCTATAAACATATAGCAGTCCTGCACAAATACTTAAGGCAAATTGTGCTAAAAAGTCAGGCAATTTAAACGCAGCCGATCGGGCATGAACCAAATGATCACCCACAAATAAGATCGCTGACGCCAAGATAGCGATGGGGATACCAAACCTTGGTATTAACAGGTACATTACAAATGCTTTAAAGTATAACTCTTGAAAAATGGAAGAAAAGATATGTGAGTAAAATTCCAACAATGCCTGCCGAAAAGTCAAAGGTGGGAAAAAGATAACCAAATCTTTATTATAAAACGCTTTAATTTCATTCAAATGCGGTAATAAGAATATGATGCCTATACAAATTGCTATCGGCATTACGTGTAGTAAATGTTCTACAGCTGAAGTTATTGAAGCAAACAATATAATGGCGGACGTATATGGAACAAAATATACTGTTCTTCGCAGCCAGTCTGCGCCGTTGAATAATGCATCTTTAATTCGATAGGCAGTAAGATTTACAAACAATTGCATCTGTGTAAATATACAAAGGAGTATCATTTCTATTGATGGTCTTGCAATAACCATGACGGCTAACATGACCTCAATTAATATCAATGCAATCACTTGCTCTTTTTTCATCACTCAACCTCAATAAGTTTTTTCTCCAAAAGTTCTTGAATATAAACTTCAACATCATTATGAACAGTTTCCATATCTACATCATAGGTATTTGCAACTTTTTCTGCGATCTGTTGCAGAGTTGTTTCACCATCTAATGAATCCCAAATCATCTCGCCAATTTCATCAAGCTGAAACACTTTGTAATTCTTCATGATGTATTTTATACCATTAATCACGCGATATTGAACAAATACATCCCTGCTAGGTTTCATCCCTATACTCTCCTTTTTAAGAAGAGGTGCCGGAGAGTATCGTTTCCGGTACCTCTTTTTTGTTTCTCAGAAAATTAGAACTGAAGCATTCCTGGAGCCAATTTTACTTCTTTTAACTTAGGGGCTTTGTATTTTGTCATTTTTTCACCTCCTTTCAAAATAAGATGCTACTTAAGCCTTCTGTATCTCCTGTAAAGCTTGCTGTACCTTAGCGTTTAAGCTTTGCGCAAACTTCATCGCTTCTTTAATGTATCCCTCAACGGTTGCTTTCTCAAAAGGATGCGTTTGGTATTTCAAATACTTTACTAATAATTGCGTATCTCCTGTATTTTCCTCGTATCGTTTCATTTTACGAAACAACCATTTCGAGTTAGGGTTAGTCTCACCATGAATAGCCAAATAGGAAACTGTAGCTAGTTCAACCAATCTACGAACCATAAAGAAGGCTGAACCCAGATCATAAGAGAGCAATGCACCTTGGATATCTTCCACGAGCGCAGTGAATATTTCTGATGCGATAACTGCTTGATAATATCCGAGATTATCGAACTGAAGCATATTGTGGAAATTGAAAAAATCTTTGCTATTTATTAACGGTTTTGCGTATTTCAAACGGTGCAGTAGATCGAGCTCAGCATCAGAAATACGCTCTATATATTCTTCAGTTTTAAAATCGATTTTTTGTAAATTATTTATAGATTTATTGAAGCAATCCCAAGTCCAGTACTCGAAATCGTAACGAACCCCTCCTTGTATTACGTTATGCACAAGCGTTTGCCCTTCCCAGAGTAAACTTTCTTCAACATTGTTTTGGGGAAATTTTTTCGGGATTTCCTTGCAAATCACGTACACATCTATATCCGATTTTTCGTTTCCAAATCCCTCTAGTAATGAGCCAGAGATGTACACATAACTACTAGCCAATTCTATACCCTCTAATTGTTTTAAAATTAGTTCTGGTTGATATAAAACCTGATTTACACTCGTTACCATCATAACAATCCCTTTCCTTTTAATAAGTAAAAACAAATTATCACAAAGAAATCTTAGCGAAAACAACTTAGTTTCCGTTCTAGTTCCTTGTAAAAATAGTGTGCGATTCTATAAATCAGATTCCTCGTAGTCAGACAATTTAAGGTTGTTGTCTGGTAGACACCATCAGGCCATACCCTTGATATAATATGTTGTTATTGTAAAAATACCAAAAAATGCATGTATTTAATTTTATTGTATATTATCAAAATTCAATACAACATGGAATTATTTGTATTGTAAATTAATGGGGTTAGTTCCATTTCATAGTATACATATTTTATATATTAGTGATTATTTTCACATACGTAAAGTTCATTAAAACTTCCGTAGAAGCCAACATATATAATACGATGGAACACACTGGTCTCCCCAATTTATTCGCCTCAATAAATTCCTGGTCATACAGAAGCTTATTTTACAACTCTTCGAATGGCATCCCGCAATTTCATTAAGGCATCCGTTCCACTTAGGCCTCGATTTGATCCGCAATCTTTACAATTTCAACAATCTCCCCGTCATAACATTCTTCCTTTAATACTGTTTCATATTCGTTACGTAATGTTTCTGGGAGCAAGTCTAATACATGAATCTTGACTCTTCTTTTAAGGCTCTTGAACCCATCAGCTTTAATTCCCTCTCATTGATATAGCCCTCCCCCATAGGCCGTTAATTGGTAACTTAAGGAATAATAGTACAATGCTTAAACTAGTTGATTCTCGGCTTTCATTAATTCTCTGGATTGCCTTTATAATGTCGTTATAGGTTGCTGGTGTGAGTTATTCGTTGTGGGTTATTCTATTTGATTAACTCTTCTAACGATGCAGGAAAGTGGGGTTTTATTAATTCAATAATTGCAGTTGCGTAATCTCTTATTTCTTTCTGTGCATCTTTTTTTGATCTCTGTACAATAAAATGTGAAATGGATTGTAAAGAAGCTGTCCAATACCACCGAATATACATTCCGTATGAAGGTAAAAATAACCTAGCTTGTTCAGCGCAAACGCCATCAGCAAGTGCAGCTTCGTAAGCAGAAACACCAAGTTCTATTAATTTCTCTAATTCTTTCGAGTATTTATCTCCTATTTCTATTCCTAAATAATCACCACTGCCTTGTTTGCTGTTTAAGGGCTTTGATCTCCACTCATTATTTTTGGGAATGTAGAAGGTAGGTTCCTCAGTCACATATCGACGACTTGATTCATTCCAAGCATCCATACTGTCTCCCGTCGCTTCCATATGTGCAGACCCAACAATATATTTCCACCACTGTCTAGCTACCATAAGTGGTGCATATATTTCGAATTGAGCTAATGCATGACGGAATGGGGATGTATGCCCTTCACGAGCTAAAAATTTCAACAAACTTATGTCATTCTCATTTAGATTAAATGATTCTTTTTCGTATGAGACCCTCGCAGCATTAACAATAGTTAAATCCGAACCCATAACGTTTACTAGCCTAACATAACCTAATTCGTGTACATTGATTTTAGTCATTTATAGTCACCTACTCATGATTTTTTTTGTTTTGATCAGGCCAAAAACTTGTGAATTTAGTGAAACCACTTGTGGCAATTTTCGATTTATCACTTGATGATTTTTTTGTGGGGTTATACCCTGAGGAGTATAAAGTATTTAATGCCTCTCGAAAATGGAGTTCCATCTCTTCTATATTTAGTCCATTTGCCGGGATAAAGAACTTTTCAGAACCACTTAAAAATTCCCGAGGGTTAATCATTCTTAATTCAGGAAATTGATTATAAACTTCTGACCCGGGATATGGAACAAATCTATAGATTATTGCTTCATCCGGTTCTTCCTCAAGAATTAATTTCACACTATCCTCCAAAGATTCCAAGGTATCAAATGGAAATCCCCAAATCCAGCTAGTCCTAATTTGAATATTATATTTTTTGGCTAATCGTATAGCCTTTCTAATTTGATAAGGTGTAGTGCCCTTTCTAATTTTATCTAGTATCTGCTGATTTGCTGATTCACAACCAAAAGATATAGTTTTTACGTTCGCCTTTGCCATTGCAATAAATAACTCTTCTGAAATATTGTTTACTCTAGATAAACAAGAAAAGTTCACATCTTTATAATTTAACTGGTTTAATATTTCAATTGCTCTATTTTGATTTATTGTAAAGGTGTCGTCGACAATCAATATATCCTTACAACCATATTGATTCACAATAATATTAATTTCTTCTAGAACCCTGTTGATCGAGTGAAATCTAACCTTTTGACCCCAAAAGGAAGATGATGCACAAAAGCTGCAATTGTAAGGACACCCCCTAGACGTTAGTACTCTCATCACGCTTGTGTTAGAATAATTGAATAAATGCCTTGCGGGAGCGGGAAGAGAATCAATATTCATTGTAAGTGCTCTTCTTGCAGAAAATAAATATTTTCCATTTTGTTTTACAGCTAACCCCCTAATTCCCAGCAATTCTTTATCCTGCACATAACAATTCATAATTTCTAATAGTGTTTCTTCCCCCTCCCCTAATACTAGAACATCAGCATCATTTAGATGATCTTGGGCAACTTCTTTCTGAGATATGGTTACATGAATACCCCCATGAATAGTTAAAATATTAGGGTCAATTTTCTTTACGATAGATAACAGTTCTCTTGCACACTCATATGTCGATGAAACCGATGTTATCCCTACAATTTTAGGCCTATTTTTTATTATAAAATCTTTTAATTCAATTATTGCTTCTGACATACTTTTAATACCATAATCTAAACACGAAACATAATATTTGTTTTCAATAAGTATACTTGCTAGATAGCCAATTCCTAAAGGGGCTTCATAAGTATCAGGATCAACCGTAAATGTTGGTGGGCTAATTAAACATATCATTACATATCCTCCTATCATGAATTTATATTGAAAATTTCAGATTTAGCTGCAAGGTTTTTCTCTATTAATAAAACTGTTTCATCCGGGTCCAACGTACTATTATCAATAGTTATTGCATCACGTGCTTTCATCGAATAATCCCTTTTCTTAATAATTTCACTTAGTAATCTCTTGTCTATCTCCTGGTCATGTTCAAGCTGGAGTCTACGCCGATTTATTCTTACGTCCTTCTCACAATAGAGGAAAAATTTAAAATTTGTTTCCGGGAAAATATTCAAACCAACATCTCTACCGACAACAACTATTCCAACATGTTTATCATTTATAATTACTTTTTTAACTATTTCCCTTTTTATTCCCTTTAATATTTTTCTGACGTTGTTGTATTGTCCGATTTCTGCGGATATCAAGGCATACTCTTCATCCCAGATAATATTTGAAACATCTTTATTATTACAAAAAACACTACCTTCCCTGCTTATATCTATCACCATGTTTGACGAAGACTTGATTAAAAATTCCTCATTAATCGTAATAGCTTCGTTCTTACATAACCATGCTAAACAACGAAATACAATGCCTGCATCAAAATAAAAAAAACCATATTTTTTTGATAATAGCTTACCAATAGTTGTTTTCCCACTAGCAGTTGAGCCATCAATAGTAATAATAGGAATCATATATAAAATCGTTCATTCCCTTGGGCAAGGAGGGCTTGACTAATTATTTTCTTTGCAACTTCAATTGTGTGACTGGGTTCACTTGGTAATACAGTTTCTTTACATAGCATAATGCCATGAGCTCCTTTCAATACAATGTTTGTTAAATCGCTAACCTCTGATCTTGTTGGAAAATAACGATCAACTAAACTTTCGAGAACTTGAGTAGATATAATTATTTTCTTTTTATGAAGTTTGCAGATATCAATAGCTTTAGTTTGATATATACCTAGCTTCGAATAATCTGTATAAACAGCAAGATCTCCTCTAGCTAATAAGATAATATCGGTAATGCCAACAATTGACTCGAAATTTTCAATGCCAAGTGGTGTTTCAATTTTTGATACGATTTTTGGTTTATAATTAATTCCACAAGAGTGTTGAATTAATTCCTTCCCTTTAATAACCATGTCTGCATCTCTAACAAATGAAAATGCAACAAAATCAGGTCTTAGATAATCTAGAGATTTGATATGATTTATCGTATTACTTGTAAAATGATTTAACTTATCTATTTCTCCAGATATACTTATTCCATTTAGCGCTCTTAACACACCACTATTCAAAGCTACTGCTGTAAAAGATTCATCATTATATATTTCTTCAATACAAAAAACTATTTCACCATCACCAATTATTAACAGTTGATCCAATGACACACATTTGCCAATGTTGGGATAATTTATTGGAATGAATTCCTTACATGAAGTTAATTCAAAACAACTTTTAAAAATATATTTATTTTTTTTATTAATATGAAGTTTTCCCTCAATAAAGTCACAGACTCTTATTTTGCATCCTGGTAAATCAGCTAGTATCTTCACGTTATTATAATTATGGTCACTAATAACTTTCTTGGCTACGTCGACTCGTTCAATCATTTCTTCAGTGGAACCTAAAGCAAAATTAAAACGCAATAAATTTGCCCCTGCTTCAATGATGCTTTTTATAGTACTATAATTCGTTGATAGCGGGCCGATTGTAGCTACAATTTCCATATTATCTCCTTATTATTCCTTGATAATACTCTATGTGCATCTTCAAGATACTCCACGATCGGTAAACCAATCGGACATGATTTTTCACAACACATACACTTATCACATGCATCTGCCCCTGTCTTCAGTTTGTTATATCTATCGACTGAAAATGATTGATAATTATAGTAGTGATAATATGCTCTATACCTTAATAAGTGAGAAATTCTTATATCCTTAGGGCATTCACAAATTTGACATCTATTGCACTGTTTCTTACTAATCAAGTCAGTAATTACCCTATCGACCTCCAATGCATATTCTTCCGTATTTTTAATAGCTTGTTCATATGCGCTTAAATTCTCGATTAATTGTTCCATTGTACCAATTCCAATCAATGCTGTATGAGTATTCAAATTATTTAGAATATAAGATATTAAGAGTGGTTTTTCATATACTTCCAAGAGGGGGCCTGCACCATATATTTTCATTGGAACAGTTCCAATATTATTTTCCTCGACCCTTCCCCTTAACCTGGGATAAAAGCCATTTTCCATGAGGTTTTGTGGAAACTGATGGACTACTAAGTCATCAAAATCGAGACTTTTTTCAAAGACACTGACATAATGACTTGTTATCCCTAAATGAGTAATTACACCTTTTTGTTGGTACTCTCTCATTGCCCTTATTGCTCCGCATTCTTCGTCTAAAGCTAATTGGAATACATCAGGATTTACTTGATGTATATAAAATATATCAATATATTCTGTGTTCAGTGTTTTAAGCGAACATTCAATAGCAGCCTTCATTCCCTCATAGTCATATCTTCTTGCTCGCGAACCAATTATAATTTCGCTCCGTGAACTGGAGGATTTAAATGCATAACCAAGTTTGTATTCAGCATCTCCATATTCATTTACTGTTGCAGTATCATAAAAATTAATTCCTTCGTGGTAAGCTTTCCGTAATACATCCGTTGATTCTTTGAGAGTCAACCGATAAAATTTAGGCATCATTTCATCATAACTCTTAAAACCATCCAATATCGGAGCAGTCCCAAAAGAAAGTTCAGATACATTAAGTCCTGTTTTTCCAAGTATTCGATATCTCATAGATTCAGTCCCCTATAAAGTGTTTTATAACTCCTTAATGTATGTACTTAAATTTAAGAAACCCGTTATCCCCTTTCTACTGGGTTCGAAATGCGGTTCAGGTATTTTATAAGGGTTACACCAAAACCAGCCTTCACATTTATCCGGTTCTAAATTTAACAACTCACCTGAATATTCCTTTGCCAAGAATATTAGGGAAACATAGTGTTTACCCTCCAATTGATAAGTATCTAAATTGTTTGAAACACCCAGCAACTCAACAGAATCTATTTCTAAATTCGTTTCTTCTTTAACCTCACGTTTCGCTGCATCAATAAGTGTTTCTCCTGTTTCTAAGTGTCCTCCCGGTATGGAAAAATATGGCGCATGCAGACTCTTTCTCTTGCCTACAAGAACATAATTATCCTTATTAACAATAAGCACACCAATTCCAACTCTTGGATAAGATATATTTTTCAAATGATTCACCTTTTCGTTAATAACTATGTCTTTCAGTTAGTAACAACTCCAATAATAGTCAAAAAACTTCTGTTCATTATCATTCAATCTGAAAAAGGACTTGTCTTTAAAATGTCTAGTTAGGAATTCAATAACAGCGACTTTCATGTCATTTGATGGCAGTTGTGAGACTAACTTGGCTATATCTGTTCTGGACTCTCCATATAAAAAAGAATTATATACTTTTAATAATAATAGAAAATTAATAAGTAATTCATCATTTAAACTTTCGATTTCTTTTTGAGCTATAACTTCTCTGTTACGTAACCTCGTTTCCAATTCATACCAAAACAATAGCTTTTCATTGAATTTAGGTAATGGGGTACTAAATTTAGGACTACTAAATCCAAAGTCATAAAGGTTTTCTCGAAACATACTTTCAGAAATTTCCTTAGCCCTTTTGTAATGTCTATTATATAAATGAAACGATGCCATGTAGTGGAACTGTCTCCCTACTTCAGAATTAGTCCAATATGCAATCATCTCATGTAACACACTCCATCTGAATGTGTTTATTCCTGAAAACCCCCACATAATGTCATTGCTTCTTAAAGCAACACTTAATTCAATAAAATTATTTCTGATTATAAAATGCAACCAATTATTGCATGGTACATCAATATAATCTCCATAATCCGTTTCAACATCAAACAAATTCATAACTGCTCTTCTAGAACTGCGATCGTTTGTAAGAATCCTTACAACTTCATTTATTTGATCAACCCCACCCCAATTTCTAAGCCTTGGACCATACCCGGCTCTCCATTTACTACCATCATCCGAGAAATTATTAGCTCTCTTTAAGTATCTCATCAAGAAATCCAAATCATTCCTTCCAGCAAGATCCCACATAGTTTCAGCAATTGTTGAAAAAATATTATTGTTACGATATGGAATAACATAAACACGCTCAAGTGGCTTTTCTATGCGTATTGTATAAGAAATTACCTCACATACCTCTTGACTCCTTACGACTATTCTTTCGCCATGTTTATGTAAGTGATTTATGCTATCCAAAAATGCAGTAGTTACATTAGTATAAATAAAATCAACTCCTTAATTACTAAAATTAAAATAATTACAATTTTTCCTATTGTTAATTTTTGGTATTTTTTTATACACTACAATATAGCGCATCTTAAAGTCAATATACCCACCAAAAGCTTCATCAAAATGTCGTAATTTGGAAAAATAAATATATCAATACACAATTTTGTTATTTTCATACAGATATATAATTTGCTATAATCCATGTTATTGTTAAACAAAATATTCTAAAAAAGGGGAGGTAATCCATTGAATCTCAATCAAAAAAATACAGAACTTGGAAATATACTTAGAAGGCTCGGAAGAGTTATTGTTGCTTATTCCGGTGGTGTCGATAGTACTCTATTACTAAAAAGGGCCCATGAAGAACTCGGCAATAATGTCCTTGCTATTATTGCCGAGTCTGAAACATTTCCCAAGAGAGAACTTGAAGCCGCAAAAATTTTCGCATCGGATCTCGGGGTATCCTATCAAATTGTTAAAATCACAGAACTCAACAATCCAATGTTTACAAGAAATCAGGTCGATCGATGCTATTATTGTAAAGTACAGCTCTTTACCGTCCTTAAAAAGATTGCCGAAGAGAATGGCTTTGTGAATATTATCGATGGAACTAATTTTGATGACGTTAACGATTATCGACCTGGCCTAAAAGCAAAGCAAGAAATAGGCATACACAGTCCATTACTAGAAGCCTTACTGACTAAAGAGGATATACGTCAATTATCTAAACAATTAGGGCTCAAAAGTTGGAATAAGCCTTCGTTTGCATGTTTATCCTCACGCATTCCCTACGGAAACAAGATTACTGCTGAAAAAATACAACAAGTTGACTCAGCTGAACAATTCCTATATGATTTAGGATTTAAACAATTCCGTGTTAGACATCATGATATGATTGCTCGTATTGAAATTAATCGCGATGAAATGTTAAAACTCCTTGATCTTAACACTGAAATTTTTGAAAAGTTTACTATTTTAGGTTTCACTTATGTGACACTGGATATTATTGGCTATAGGACAGGGAGTATGAATTTACATATAAAAAGATGAGTAGGAGAAATAATATGACCATGGATAATTTAATAAAAATTCTGAAACTCAGTGAGAATGAGGTTGAAGCTAGAGAAGCTCTACAAAACTATATCAATAACTTGAATGATAACCAAAAAAATAATAACAATATTGAAGATCTCGGTTATGCCCAACTTGATTTAGATAGACAAAGAAGAACCGGTTTCCCTGAAGTGATATACTCAGAAGGCAAAACAACAAGACAATTAAAACAAATATTTAAAAAACTAAGTGAAAAGAATGATCGAGTATTAGCAACTAGAGTTAGCAAAAAGACAGCATTACAAGTTATTAGCGAAATCCCATTAGCCGTATATAATGAAAGCGCACGAACTTTAGCTTGGTCATTGAACCCAATTAAAAAGAAAGATAATAAATACATCACAATTGTCTGCGCAGGCACGAGTGATTTACCAGTTGCAAATGAAGCTTTGGTTACCGCAGAAATGATGGGTTGTAACGTTCGTCTTATTTCTGATGTTGGAGTTGCAGGTATTCATCGACTATTCAAACATATCGAAATTATTAGAAGTTCAGATGTGATAATTATTGTAGCAGGTATGGAAGGTGCATTAGCAAGCGTAATTGGAGGTCTGGTCTCAAAACCAATAATTGCTGTTCCAACAAGTGTTGGGTATGGTTCCAGTTTTAATGGAGTTGCGTCATTACTTGCAATGCTTAATTCATGTTCCGCTGGAATAACTGTAGTCAATATTGATAACGGTTTTGGTGCAGGCTTTGCTGCAGGACTAATTATTAATAATCAATAATGTCTTAAGTAAATTCCAATTTATGGAGTTGTCAATAAAAGTGCAGTTTGAAAACATCCATATATTAAAATTCCGGTTCCTGATGTGAAGCGTAGCTGAACGGAGGAGCCAGAATATTAAACATCAATGTTTATCACTGTGTTTATTACGCTGCTTTTAGTAAGAGTCTTTCGCGATACATAGCGGGCGGCCATCCCCCTGGATTAGCAGTATAAATCCTCTGCCTGTTGTAGTAGACCATGATATATCTGAAAATAATGGATTTAACATAAGCCATCGGGTAACGCTCTGTGCGGATCTTGTACAGCTTTTCCTTCTTGAGCGTGGCGAAAAAGCTCTCCATTCTTGCGTTATCATAGCAACGCCCTGTACCGCTCATGCTTTGAATGGCGCCGCGTTTATCCAGGCTCTCTCGGAAAACACCAATCGTGAACTGACTGCCTCTATCACTGTGAAAGATCATGCCGCGAGCGTTTCTTGCTTTACGGGCATTCTCAAATGCTTGGATGCAGAGTTCCTTACGCATATTGTCGTCTATTGCCATTCCTACAATCTCTCCGTTGAAGCAATCCAGTACAACGGATAAATAGAGTTTGCCATCTACACAAGGGACTTCTGTTATATCTGACAGCCACTTCTTGTTTGGCTCCGTCGCTGAGAAGTCTCGCTTGATCAGATTCTCGCTCTTTTGAGCTGCAGCGTCTTCTCGTGTTATACCGTTAGGATGGCGCTTCGCTTTCTTCAACAATCCATTTTGCTTCATGATCCGATAGACCGTGTGTAGCTGGTCTTTACATCTGCCTGTGTCAATGCCAACAGGATGCGTTTAGCACCGTAGTTGCTGTTATCTTCGTGTTGATCGATGATTGCTTTGATTTTGACCAGAAGACTTTGCTGATGCTCCTGCCTAGGTACAGGCTTCAAACTACGGTAATAGCCTGATTCACTGACAGCAAGCACGTGGCACATTTCCTTGACGGTCCATCGATCCCGTCGTTTGCTGATTCATACAGCCGGCATGTTTTTACCGCTACCGGTCTTTTGCGAAAAAACCCAGTGCGTCCTTGAGAATTTCATTTGCTCGTCGAAGCTCTATGTTTTCTCTCTCGAGTTCAATTTCACGTTTAGTCTTGCCTGCTTCTGAATAAGCTTGTCCGCTACCGATATATGCTAGATCGCCATGCAGCGTTCTTCGCTTGCGCCATTCCTGTAATGTGTTGGGGTATACGCCTAGTTGATCAGTGGCTTTCTTTACACCGATTTCATCACTCAGTCTTACTGCTTCTTCTTTGAATGCTTTGTCGTATCTTTTCATTGTCGCTCGTCTCCCTCTTTGTCTTCCATTTTATTTCATAAGAGGGTCTTTTGCGACTGCACTTTTAGCGTAGTACTCCATTAAATTGCTATTACTTGAATCGTCAATTTCAATGGATATTTCTCATCCTATATGTACACCACTCTTAAAAATTGGATATACTCAAAAAAAGCCACAACATAGGAAGGTTTGATTATTTTGCTAAAAAAGCTATGGATAATAAGAAAATTATGGATGGGGTATTTTGGAGTTATTTTATTTCTGCACGTTTCGGGTTTCCTATTACTTCTTTCCTATTCAAAAACAAATCCCGCATTATGGGGAATGGGTTTGCTTGCTTACTCATTTGGGCTTAGGCACGCTTTTGATGCCGATCATATAGCGGCTATTGACAATTCTGTTCGTAAAATGATTTATGCGAAGGGCAGTCCTTATGGTGTGGGATTTTACTTCTCCCTAGGTCATTCAAGTGTTGTTTTTCTTTTGGTAATGTTAGTTACACTGTCGGTTCGTTGGATTCACCACTTACCTAGAGTGCAGGAAATTGGTGAAACCATTGGCTTAATTTCATCAGGAAGTTTTCTGCTATTCATAGGCCTTGCAAATTTAGTAGTTTTGTTCAATCTGTTAAAAGTACTGATGAAGATGCGTAAATTTAATTATGATGATAATGAAATAGAGACCCTGCAAAAAAAACGGGGGCTCTTAACACATTTAATAACGCCATTTTTCCGCTTTATCAGTAAAAGTTGGCATGTATATCCTCTTGGTTTCTTATTCGGATTGGGATTCGATACAGCTACAGAAGTAGGTTTACTGGCAATATCAGCTACAACAGTTCAGTCATCAGATTCTATGATTTCTATCTTATCATTACCACTTTTGTTTGCCGCTGGCATGAGTCTTATGGACACCGCGGACGGGATTTTCATGACTTCAGCCTACAATTGGGCATTGTCGACACCTTTTCGCAAAATTTACTACAATTTATCAGTTACAAGTATATCAGTTGCCGCTGCATTTATAATTGGGGGAATTGAGCTACTCCAGATATTCGTCAAGAATTCTAGTTGGACTAACTCTTTTTCTACTTGGGTTCGTAATATCGAATTTGGGAATATGGGTTACTTTTTAGTTGCCCTTTTTATCTTTGCGTGGATACTTTCTATTATAATCTGGAAGCTCTGGGGGTCGAAGAACACTTTGCATATCAAAGATAGTGATAGCTCTAATGGTAATTACTAGGAGATTAAAGGGACACATAACAAACACATAGCGATAAATCACTATCATTTGGGGAAGTTCATAACCATCTCGTACCTCTCCGTCAAACACTCACCGTAAGCGTCAAATAGCCCACACCTAGACATCAACTGAACATATATGTTTTTAGTTTGTCCTGAACGGCGACGTAAAATAGTCTGGATACCAAGAATTGGATGTCCAGAATCGTTTCATATTAGGCGTATCGGGTCAAAGTAATTGACAATGGTGCGTTACGGATTTTCAAGACCGAATGCCTCTATTATTTTTTTATGTGGCGCTACATACTTTATGAATTCACTTAGCCGATTCGATGCTTTTGGTGCCTTAAAAACCTTTTTTTCGTAATTTTGTAGCTCCACCTCCGAAGCGTTGTTGTTCTTCAGATAGAGGTAAAACGCTTCGGTGAATCGGATGAGCAGATTTTCTGCCGCACAACCTATCATAGTCGCTGCAGCTAAACGGTGACCACTTTTCGCGCATTCACAAGCCTCAATAAGATAGCTTTTTTCTATTGGGTCTATCTCTTCAAGTTGGTGAACCTTATTCAGCAGGTTTTCATAAACTTGCTCTTTTATATATTGTTGCAATTCCTTTGGTTTATCCTCAGAAATCGTAACTAATCCTACAGGTATAATTCCAATTTTTACACCATACAAATCGTAATCTGTTGTCTCAGTGTAGATCATTTTAGAAGCTCTATAAATTACGCCTGTAAGTTCCTCTAGTTCTTTTATTAGTCGAATTGGACATTTGATAATAATGTCTCTTAAAACTGCCATGATTTTTTAGTAAATGAATTTGTCTGTTCAAACTCTAATTTACACTGCTTTAGCATATCTGCTAGGGAGTATTCCTCCTCGGCGTAAAGAAGTTCTATTGATGTCTGTAGAAATATTTGTTCATGGTGATCTCCATCAGTTCAACTCCCCATATTATCCGGAGTGGGCGTATTAGCCGGAATATGCATATTATCGTCATTACCGCTAATCACTAGCTGGAGCTTCCTTTCTCTACTAAATAACCTAAGTCCGACCAAACTCGCCGTCTTGGGATTACTTCATTGTCAAAAACAGGCTTACGTCTCCGAAAATCTTTGGGCAGACCAAGGATGACGTAGTGGCCGTAGTGGAAACAGAGTGTCAGTTCTTCTTAGTGATAACTTCAACTATTTTTTTTTATCAGTGAATTAAATTCATATAAAATGAAATCTGTAAGAGAGTATTCCCTTGTAATTCACCTTATCGAGAGTACATAGCTTTTTCCCTCCCCCACTCTAAAATCATTTGTGGTCAGAAAATTCACAAAAATAAGGCCTTTCTTTGACGTCACTCGCTTCATCTCAAGAAATGCTCTTTCTACTTGATCCTTCATCATATGGAATATTGAATTATAAGAATATACAAAACTAAATGATTCATCTTCAAATTCCAAGCTCATCATATTACCTTGCTGAATATTCAGATTCTGTCCTCGTTGCAAACCAAATTGATTTGCCTTCTCTACTTGACTTAGATCTATATCAATTCCTGTTGTACTATAACCATAACTATAAAATAAGCTTAATGGCGGAGTTTCCCCACCTGCCCCACAATCTAGTACCTTTTTTTCAAGATTTTTGCTCTCATTACATAACGCCAAATACCTGTACAGTGGAATTTGTTTGAATAATTCCATGCCCTTCATTCCTTTCTATTCAGTTTTTTTCATTTGTTCTCTCTTTCTTCCAATTCTCGTGAATTCGAATGACCTTCTTCCATATTTCGTCTTTTTCCAG
>RCUF01000094.1_pt1 | contig 57129 bp, 47 predicted proteins | sample 2166311 | NCBI WGS metagenome assembly RCUF01 (sample SAMN09932608, study PRJNA488358) | compost metagenome | feature: garden; material: soil; isolation source: compost soil in 4-hydroxybenzonitrile-enriched culture | place: Germany: Experimental Botanical Garden Goettingen | collected 2016-01-27
TCTTAAAGCCTGTTACATAGCCTGAACCGGAAAACCCGCCACTTTCTGTGGACACAGCTACTCCACCGTTTAAAGTGCCGCTCTCCGCCTCAAATTTGATCGTATTCGGATTCTCGGGAATGACGCTATCACTCGAAATTCGCACCTCATCGAGATAAGCCGCAGCATTGCCCGATCCGCTAAAGCTGTCAAACTTCACGCCTATGACCCTCACCTGACTTAAATCGGAAATTCCGGCAAGAGGCAGCGACAAGGTCGTAAATCCAGTGGAATCCACATCGAACGGCCCGCTGTCTGTCCATGTCCAATTGGAAGTCTTGATATACAGACGAGCCTTCCCTGTTCCATTCGAAAGCTTTACCTTCGCGCTTAGCGTATCAACGGCGCTCAAATCCAAAGACACATTCTTCATCAATTCGAACTCAGTTCCAGCAAGAGAAAAGGCAACGCGAAGCGCCTGAGAGCCTTCTGTGGAGGCCTCGGAGGTTACAGTCACCGCCTCTGCACTTGCAGTGTTCGAATCAATGCTCCATCCCTGAGTATCTGTTTCAAATCCGTACAGAAGCTGAGGTCCGGCAGCCGTACTGCCATCTGGAACTCCGCCTGTTCCGTCATTGAACGCCTGAATGTCATCGAAGTACAAGATGCCAGTTGTAGCATCCACCGATGAATTCTTGTTCACAAATATGGAGAACGTTTGGATATCCTTCAGGTACTGCTTTGTAATCACCTGACCTGCGTTGGCAGTATCCCAAGGAGCAGGCTTGAACTCACTGAACGGAATCGCAATCTCACCTGCCGTCTTTCCGGCCAAGGATGGATAGGCTTCAAAGGAAATGCCGCTCATCTTGATTTGAATAACCATCTTTTGGTTACTTCCGTCCGGCTCATACCAGAATTTCAGCTGGTTTGCTTCGGACCAATCGACATTGTCCATATTTTTCGTTTGTCCGGTATATCCTTGAACCCCCACATTGTAAGCGAACTTCAGGCCGTACTGACCGTTGTTCTTGTGTTCCGTGTCGAGAGAAATTGTGCTCAAGTCACCTCCTGGACTGTATGCATTGTCAAGCAGTTCATTGTTGCCATTGTAATCCTCAAACGTATCCACTACCAAGGTATTTGAATTTGGCAGCGTATCATTAACATATACTTGAATCGTTTGCTTAATGACGCTGCCGTCCTTTGCGTACGATTTGACTGTAACGGTCGTGCTCAGCCCGGAAAGTGCAGCTCCTGGCGTCCAGGAAGCCGTATAATAGAATCCACTGTTGTCAATCGTCATCGGATGTTCAACAGAATCACTGCCGATCAGGTAGACCACTTTCTCAGTATTCTGATGCAACACGCGAGTCCGAATGAGTGAAGCGCTTTCAGTAAGTACCGTTTCATTATTGGTTGGCGTTGCGATATGCAGGTAAGGCCTCTTATTGGATGCCTCCACATCCTTCGTGTAAATATTGTCAGTCTTCACTTCTTTGTTAAAGGAAGTATACGGATCATTGTAGTAATCCACCAAATCCGGCAGCAGCTCATGATCCCCGAGTCCGTTCAGCCCGTTCTTGTAAGGAACGAAGAAGTTATTTGTACTGAAATTGGCCCAGGTCATCATATAAGCCATTTTCTTGGCATCCGGATCGGACTTTAAAGCATCCAGCAGTTTGGTAAAAAAGTGAAGATCGTTAGTACCGGACGGCCGCAGATTGGAGTAACCGAATTCCGTCAAGGCCGCTACCTTGCCTTTGGAATCAGCCAGTCTGGAGACCAGCTTGGCATCCTGTAAAGCGCCTTCGAACCAGCCTTCCGAACTACCGTTATAGTAAGAGTCAAAGCCCAGAACATCCACATATTCATCTCCTGGATAAGTCTCCATATAGGTGGCTTCTGAATTATTGAACGAACTGTTCGGCGAGAAGGCGTACAGGAAGTTGTTGACGCCCTTGACATCACGCAGATACTCTACGGTGTATCGATATAGCTCAATGTACTGCTCCTTGGTTCTGTATGGGGCTCCCCACCAAAACCAGCCTCCGTTTTGCTCATGGAACGGGCGGAAGATGACTGGAATCGGTTTGTTGCCATCATCCTTCAGATTGTTGGCAAAATCAGCAATCATATCTAAAAACTGGTTATACTCTTCATTCTTTTCTCCACCTGGGAGAATGCTGGATACAACCTTGCCCTTAGTGTCATTGAAGTCGCCTCCGGTGACGAAATTCGGCATATGTCCGCTTAAGGTCAGCACGCCGCCTTCCTCATACGCCTTCTTCATCACAGCGATTAAATTATCCCTATTCTGTTGTTTGTTGTTCAGCCCTACACCCGGCTTTTCTTTCCCCTCCAGGCTCAGCGTGTCCCAGCCGAATACTCCTGGTAAATCGCCGACCGCATTCAGCACATCGGACTGGGTGCCGTCCTTCGCCGTAATAGATAGTCCCTCTGTCGTATCATGCTGATGACCAAACAATACCTGTGTTCCCCGAGCTTCATTCAGGTATTGGAACAACGATCTGGTCTCTGCTGTAGCATTCATATCTACCAGATCAATCGTTTTATCTACTGGATCTACTGGATCTACTGGGCTGCCAGTACCGCCTGAACTGCCAGAACCACTTGAGCCGCTTGTTCCGGTTCCCGTCGTTCCTGTCGTATTTGTTGTAGTGCCTACAACCTCAAGTTTGCCTTGTTTAAGAACATAGCTGGTGTTTTTGGCGAGCAATTGTCCGTTGACCGTCACACCATCAGCTAAAACGGTAATTTCAGAAATCGTGCTTGTTCCCTCAATGATCGTTCCAGCGCCATCGCTGTTAATCGTCAAATGATTCAACACGGAATCACCATCGAAGACTAGAATCGCCGGAGAATTCACTGTAATATTCCCAGCGTTCGATTTCTTTGAGAACACGATACGTACCTTGCCGTCAGGACGCTGAACCACAAGATTTCCTACAGTAGTCTGATTTACATGAATGGAGTTCTCACCACCGCCAGCAACATAAGTCGTGCCCTTGATTTGCGAATTCTCCAGTGTTGCATCACCGTTTCCGATCCCGGCAGACAGATACAGATTGCCTGAGATATCTGAATCCTTAAGCGTTACTCCATCTGCATTGATAACGGTATGATTATTGATTTTCCCACCAATATAAGTACCTGCAGAAGTGTATAACTCGGAAACTAAAGAGTCAAAAACCTTAACTACCTCTGCTCTGGAAATGGATTTATCCGGTTTAAATGAACCGTCGGGATACCCCTTCACAACATCGCTAAGAGCAGCGATGGCTTCACGTGCATATGGGCGAATAGCATCATAGTCAGAATAAGCTTTGGATGCTCCGTCTCCCTGGGACTTCAGATAAAACGCTTTCACAATTAGCGTTACTGCATCCTGTCTGGACACAGATGTAGTTGCCTTGGCCAGATTGCCAGGGTAACCTTCATAGTATCCAGCTTCTTTAGCTATGGATAGCGCGTTGCTGTACCAGGCATCCTTGGGCACATCGGCAAATGATTGCCCGGAAGCCTGAGTATACCCGAAAATCCGATTAATCATCGTAGCGAGCTCTGCTCTTGTTACCTGCTGATTGGGATGAAAGGAGCCGTCCTCGTACCCCTTCACCACGCCAAGACGAGTCCACTTGTCGATGCTGGACTGAGCCCAATGCTGTGATTGCGACGTCTGATTAACAGAAACCGTGGAAGAAGTTCCCGTCAAGGAATCAGCACTCACTGTGCCTTGAACGATTGTTGTGAATAACAGAATCATGATCAAAAAAATAATTATACCCTTTCTTGCCGATCTCATTTTACCCCTCCGTAATCAAGATGTAAGTCATCCGGTTACCATCATGATGAATAATTATGACTGCCTGAACATCAACTCCCTTCAAGTAAAAGCCGGGCCACCACACATCAGGTCGTGAACATGGCCAGCTTCTCTTGCAATTTGGATGACGCGTTTTCCAGTTCGATAGACAGCTCAACAAGCTTGTTCGCAACTTCCTTCTGGTACTCACACACGGAGGCCACTTCCTGTGAGGTTGCGGATGACTGTTCAGCCACCGCACTGACTTGCCCCATCGCATCCGACATCGTAAATTGCGATTTGTTCAAGTTCTCGATCGAAGTTGTAACAGAAATCAACTGATCATTAAAATCACCCATCTGATCCTGCACAGACTGGAAAATTTGATTCGTGTCCTGCACAACCTTAATCTGATGCGCATACAAGGGACTCACTTCAGATAATGTATTGACCGTGTCGTTCATTTCATTTGTAATGCTATCTACGATTTGACCAACGACATCAATCGATTGTCTGGTTTCCTCGGCTAATCTGCGAATCTCTTCGGCTATTACCATAAAGCCTTTACCGGCTGAACCAGCTCTGGCCGCCTCTACCGATGCATTGAGAGACAAAATATTCGTCTGTCTCGTTACGTTCTGCATCACGTCCAACACCTTAATTACCGAAAAGGCTGTCTGCTGAAGACGGATCACCATATCTGTCAGCATATTCGTCTTCTGTTCAGTTAACAGCGTTGTATCCTTAAGCTCCTGTAAAGAAAGTATTCCTTTATGGCTGGATTTACTTACCTTAATGGATGACTCCCCCAGCGCCTGATGGGTGCCTACAACGTGCTCCATTTCCACAATAATGTCTTCCATAAGTGAATTTCCACGTTCAGCTTCCTGGGCCAGATCAACTGCACCCGAAGCAATTTGTTCTGTTGCATCAACAATATCTGTAGCCGAATCAGCTGTTAGTCGAGAAGCGCGTCCTAGCTCTCCTGCTGTTTCAAGCACTGCACGTGCCGTATCGGTCGTCTGTTCAACCAATGAAGTAATTTGAGTCATCATTTCATTAAATGATAACGAGAGCTCTCCGATTTCATCCCGACCCTTTTCCTTCATTCTTACTTGCAAATTACCTTGTGCCGCCTGTCGCATTAGATGCTTCATCAATTTCAAAGGAGAAGCTATGGTTTTGGCCATCCACAAACCGATGACAAGTGCCAGCACTGCCACAATGATACTGATGATAAAGGTAGATAACAGGATCACACGAGTATCCTTCACAAGATACGAAACTGGAACAGTGCTCATCAAAGTCCATCCGGAATCACCAAATGCACTATATGTATTTAGTACAGATTCACCATTTGCTCTCCGTCCGTTCTGACTTCCAGATTCGGTCCGATCCTCTTCACTCAGCACAGAAACGTCAAATTCAACAGCTTTTCCGTCACTGGATACTGCAACAGGAGTAAGCTGCTTGGAAATAATTCCGACTACTGCATTCTCACCAAGATCAATTTCTTTTAGTTGATCGCCCAAAACAGAGGTTTTGATATCCGCTGCTACGACATAGGCTCTGCCTCCAGTAGAATGAAAACCCTTGGCGATACGAAATACGTAAGGGATCTCATCCTTATGATCCGTCGGCACGGACATCCACATCGTACCGCCGGATTTAACAAGGCTTGTGTACCATTCCTGCTCCTTGGCAGTCTCCAATAAACCGTAGGAGTCCATACCAGAAATCATATTCGGCATGACATCACTTTCAGGTATCAGGTACACAGCAACCACGCCTGAATTGGCATTAGCCCAATTCCCCAATGCAGCTACTACCTTTTGCTTGATAATGATTTGCTGCCTGCTGTCTGTATTTTTAAGCGATGCCTGCCTAACCATGTCCTGAATATCGCGATTGAACAATGACTGCTGGAGTGAATCCTCATAACGCTTCAGAACTAATTCAAGTTTGTCAGCTGTTTGATTGATAGTCTGTTGATTCGTGAGTCTAGCATTATTCTGAATAGTTGTTTTTGATATTTGATAGGAAAACAACCCTAGCGACAGCGTAAATAATAGAGTCCCTGCAAAAAAAATAATAAATAGACGCGCCCCTACAGAAGTTGCAGGATTCAGGTTCATGCTGCGAATCCAGCTCCTTTTCCCCTCAGTATCGTATTGCTCCCGATTCATTAATCTCACGTGTATCAACTCCTTTCCGACCCCTTAGCATTGTTGCTGCTATAGCTTCATAAACTCCTGAAGCGTTCTGTCGCTTAAATAAGGCAAATATTCATGCCCGTACTCGTGGTACACGAGAAGATCCTTCTCCGAAGTTATTTTGTTGTATACTGAAAACTGTGTTGAAGGTGGGCATACGACATCACTCAGCCCTGTTACAAATACAACTCTCGCACGAATTCTATCCGCCAAATTCTGAACATCGATATAGCCCAGCCTGTTAAAAATCTCGTCCTCCCGCTGATGATGCGGATCAAAGAAACGGAAATAATACACCAGTTCCTCGTAAGCGGAGGAATTGATATCCAGCTCCCATGCACGCTTGTAATCACTCAGGAACGGATACACGGGTACAGCCAATTTCACTCTCGGCTCTAGTCCTGCACATGCGACAGCTAGTGCTCCACCTTGAGATAAGCCATGCACACCGACTCGCTCCGGATCGATATGGTCTAAAGACATCAAGATTCTAACCGTTTGAACGGTATCCAAAAAAACGTTGCGATAATAAAGCTTATCTTCATTGGGATCATCAATACCGCGGATAATATGTCCGCGGATCGTTGTTCCTTGAACAGTTAAATTATCCTCCGACCAACCGCCTTGTCCCCGGCAGTCAAGAGCGAGCACGGTAATACCATGCGCCGCATAGTTCACTTTATCCATCCAGTCTCCGCTATCACATGAATAGCCATGGAAATAAGCCATTCCTGCTCCCTTGCCGTTGAGTGCTTTTGGTTTCACATACTTGGCATGTATTTTCGCTCCGCCAACTCCGGTAAAATACATGTGGTAGCACTCTGCATGAGGACTTTGAAATGAAGCCGGAACTAATTCATATTCGAGCGACTGCTTATCCAGCTCCTTAAGCGCTCTGTCCCAGTAATCATTAAACTTTTCCGGTCTCGGACTTTTACCGTTATATGCTTTTAACTGCTCTAATGTCATATCATTTCCCATGTTGATTTCCTCCTAAGCAATGAAAACGGATTACATCATATTTGATCTAATCCGTTTCCGTCCTCGTTCTTGTTTATATTGAAGAATTACATTCTTCCAATCTCTGCATCATCCGCTACTTCTTCATGGGTCGCTTTTACGTAATCCACGATTTCCTGCACTGTTGTGTAGGCTACTCCAACATAAGTGTCAGCCGCCCCATAATAGATAGCGATTTTTCCGCTTTCAGCATCCTGTAATGTAGCGCAAGGGAATACTACATTCGCTACAAATCCACGTTCTTCGTACCATTCTTCCGGTGTCAGCACATAGGTGCTTGAACGGTATTTCACTTTGGAAGGCTCATCCCGGTCCAGGATAACAGCTCCCATGCTGTACACAAGACCATTACAAGTACCTGTTACACCGTGATAGAACATGAGCCAACCTTCAGTTGTCTCAATTGGAGCAGGACCTCCGCCAATTTTGACGGCCTGCCACCAGCCTTGTCCGCCTTTGCTCATCACATGACGGTGTTTGCCCCAATACACGAGGTCCGGGCTTTCACTCAGAAACACATCACCAAACGGAGTGTGTCCACTATCACTTGGACGCGATAACATGACATAATTGCCGTTAATTTTTTTCGGGAACAACACGCCATTACGGTTAAATGGAAGGAACGGATTTTCAAGACGAACAAATGTCTTAAAGTCCGTCGTCTTCGCCATACCGATTGATGCACCATAAAAATCAGTACACCAAATGATATAATAAGCATCCTCAACCTTTAGCAATCTTGGGTCATATGCATAATTAGGCTGGAATGGCTTTCCTTCTTCGTCAATAAACTCAATACGTTCTTCTTCAATGTTCCAATTGTATCCATCTTCACTTTTACCTAGATGCAAATGTGGGCGTCCATTGATCGTTTCAGCACGAAACACACCAATATAAGAACCTTCATAAGGCACAACAGCGCTATTAAAAATTCTTGCAATCCCTTTAGCCGGGTTTCTTTTAACAACCGGGTTTTCACTATGTCTCCAGACAGGACCTACAGCGCCCTCTGGTTTGTCTTGCCATGGAATATTTTTCAGGTTTTCTCCAATAATTTTGACTGTATTCATGAGGATGTCTCCTTCCAACTATCAAATGATTTTTATTTAACTGAACCTTGGGCAAAGCCGTTGTAAATGTATTTTTGCAGCGAAAGAAACGCGATTAAAATCGGAACAATGGTGATCATAATTCCGGCGCAAATGACTTCCCATTGTGAGCCGTATGGACCTTTAAACTTGAACAGGGCAGTGGAGATGACCTGCAGATCCTCACTTGGCATATACAAGAATGGAGTATAGAAGTCGTTGTAGACGCCAACACCCTTGACGATAATAACCGTAACGATCGCCGGAGCCAGCAGCGGAAGAATGATCCTCCAGAAAATAGTGAAATAGGATGCTCCGTCCAGCATTGCCGATTCGTCCAGAGACTCTGATATGGAATTCAAAAATTGAATGAAAATGTAAACGGCAATAATATCCGTTCCCAAATAGAGCAAAATTGGCGCAAATCTGGTATCCACTAAATGGAAGAAGTTGATGATACGGAACGTAGCTACTTGTGTCGTAACACTTGGAATCAGGGTAGCCAGCAAAAATGCCCCCATTAAAAGCTTGTTGCCGCGAAATTTAAAGCGGTTCAGAACATAAGCGATCATCGAGCCGATCAAGGTAGCGCCAACAATGGAAACAACAAGGATGATGAGGGTGTTCCCGAAGCCAAGCAGCATTTTACCGTTAATAAATGCTTTGGAATAGTTGGCGAAATTCAGCCAATTTTCCGGTGGGGTCAAAGGGCTTGTGCCACTGTATTCCTTATTCGTTTTGAATGAAGCAAAAAACACGACCACGATAGGCACAAGAGCTACAAATGCTCCGAAAAGCAGGGATACATATTTAACCAGGCCGCCTGCGGCATACTTTAGTCTATACATGAATTATTTATCCTCCTTGATCAACAAGCGTTGCAGCATTGTGGCGATAATAACGATAAAGAGGAGAACGACTGCCATGGCAGAAGCCAGACCCAATTTGTTATACTTGAACGCTGTTGTTACAGTCTGGATAACGAATGTATTACTACCGTTAGAACCACCGGTCATAATATATGGAATGTCAAAGGCACTGATCGCACCACTTATCGCAAGAATCAGGTTCAATTGAACAATTTGCTTGATGCTCGGAAGAATAATATGTCTGAATTGATGCCATCGATTAGCACCGTCTATTTCTGCAGCTTCATAAACATCCTTGCCGATCGAGGAAATCGCTCCCAGGAAAATAATAAAGTTAAAGCCCATGTATCTCCATATAGCGGCACCTGCCAAAGAAACGTTGATGATTTTAGGATTAAGCAGCCACCCTTGAATAAAATCTCCCAACCCTACAGCGCGCAAGATGGTATCAAGCGTTCCGTCAGGTCTGAAGAAGAACAGGAAGATAAAGCCGATGGCTACACCGTTTAATAGGTAAGGAAAAAACAAAACACCCTTAAAGAAGTTTTTGAATTTCACATTAAAGCTGAGAATGGTTGCAAAATACAGGGCGATCGCCATCTGCACGAAGGATGCAGCAAAGTAATACAAGCTGACTTTAAAAACGGAAAAATACTTAGGATCCGTAAATATGGTTTTATAATTATCAAAGCCCACATAATCAAAGCTTTTGCTGTAGCCATTCCAGTTGGTAAAGCTGTACTTGAACATATTGAATACGGGCAAATAAGCAAGGGTGAACAATAAAACGACCGGAATCAGGGAAAAGGAAATAATAATAATTTTTCGCTGTGCTTTATAGCTTAAATTTTTAAACACCACTCATACCTCCAATAAACCTAGCTGTATACATTTCACGTGAACGCGAATGAACAGTGTAAGGGAAACGTACTATGATGTACGTTCCCCTATCCATATTCATCTAACCGCAACTAGATATAAACGGTCATCTATTATTGAGCTACTTTTGCACGCGCCTTCACCCATGCATCGTTCAAATCCTTCATAATAGCATCATAGGATTCGTTTGTATTACCAATTGCCGCTTCGATAATACGTTTCTTGAACTCAGGCTGTCTGAGGCCGACTTCACCCTCTTTGTCGATCTTGTCAACCAGACCTTCTTGTCCTTCCTTGGCAGGACTCGGCAATTCAAACTTAATGTCAGTGCCTTCAAATTGCTTCAAAGCGGCAGGAAGTTCCGCGCCAACAACCGGGCTCATACCGCCGACTTGCTCGGTCGGGTAACCGGATTCCTTAATGAACCAATCGAGCCATGCTCTAGCCGCTTCTTTATTTTTACTGTGCTTGCTAATTGCAAGATTATAGTCGCCAGCCAAAGGCAAAATTACTTCAGATGCTTTTGTAGGGAACGGCATGTAGGCAATATCATCAGGATTTTCAGCTAACCCTTGAACTTGAACGATTGCCCACGAACCAAGCACCATAGCACCGATTTTGCCATTAGCCATGTCATTCTTGGAAGCTTCCCAGTTCGTTGTTGTCGGGTCAGCCTCGATCAAGCCTTCTTTGGCAGCGTCATACATTACTTTGTACAAATCATAATGTGGTTTACCCGGAACAAAGTTTTCATCCGTATTTGGCTGCTCCACATTTACATAATCCACATTGCCTGCAACCGTCGTAAGTCCACCCTCCCACTGAGTCAAAGGCCAGGAATCAGCATAGTTGGTGTACAAAGGAACAATCGAGCTGTCTTTTGCTTTAATCGCTTTCAATGCATTCAAGAAATCATCCGGTGTTCTAGGGGTAGTAGTCACACCTGCATTTTCAAACACTTTTTTGTTATACAAAATACCGGTGAAGTTAACCGCAGTTGGAATACCGTATACCTTTCCTCCTACCGTTCTTTCCTCAATAGCGATGTATTCCTTGCTCAGATCGGAATATTCACCAAGCGGCTCAAAAAAGTCTGCAGCATCTTTAATCGGAATACTTGTCGGGAACAGCAAAACGTCACCATAATCATTGGAGTTCATACGAACTGAGATTTGTCCTTCAAAGTCGGACAAGGCCTGGAAGTTTACCTTCACATCAGGATAAATCTTGTTGAATTCAGCAGCGTATTCTTTGAACACTGTATCCACAATATCTGTTCTTTGCGTGATTACAGTGATCTCCCCGCTAGGCTTCCCGGTTTGTTCTGTCGCTTCTCCATTACTTCCGGTATTAGTACCCGTATTCGTGCTGCCCGTATTCTTGTTCGAAGAACAACCAGCCATCATTGCTACTACGAGAATTAACGCCATAAACCCAAAAAACACTTTGTTCTTTCTCATTTCTTAACCCCTCTCGATGAAATTATTAAGTTATCGATAAACTACAAACTTATTCTATATTGAATACGCTTACTAGTCAATCCTTTAACAACATTTTTTTTAGTTTTTAATTTATATGTTAACTAATTATTACTTTATAATAACTTATGATTAATTTATCTTTTTATTTAGCAAGTATAATTGTATACTAAGTTTAGTAAACGCTCTTAATTAGCTGATTCCGGAAACAAAGTAAATCAGGATGGTGAATAATGTAAAATGAGAAACAACATTACAATGAAAGATATCGCAGATAAATTGGGAGTCAGTAGTGTTACGGTATCTAAAGCGCTTAACGATAAAGAAGGAGTTAGCGACAACTTAAAAATCAAAATTAAAAAAGTCGCTGGTGAAATGGGTTATCGATTTAATTCTGCCGCCAAGTCAATTAAAGACGGGCTATCTTATAATATAGGCGTAATGATTCCCCACCGATTCACCGGAGTGAATGAGTCCTTCTATCTTCGTGTATATCAGGAAATTGCAATTCACCTGGATCACTATGGATACTTCGGTATTTTGAATATTTTAAGCAACGAGGATGAGGAGCAACTCAACTTTCCCCGAGTCTATAGTGAGAACAAAGTTGATGGTATCATCATTCTTGGACAGGTTGGCAAAAAGTATATAGAGACAGTTCAAAACATGGAGCTTCCTAAACTTTTCCTGGATTTTTACGACGAACATGCTGATATAGACTCGATCATTACGGACAATTTTTATGGAGCCTATGAAATTACTAACTATCTGATCCAATGCGGTCACAGGGAAATCGCTTACGTTGGCAACATTTATTCCACAAGCAGCATACAAGACCGGTTTCTGGGGTATTACAAATCCTTGCTTGAGCATGGACTTTCTTATGATGAGCAATTACTGCTGAACGATCGTGATGAACGAGGAACATACATCGATATTCAGCTGCCTGAGAAAATGCCTACTGCATTTGTCTGCAACTGTGATCAGGTTGCCTACAATTTATGTGAAAGACTAACCAGCTTGGGTTACAGTATTCCACAGGATTTCTCTGTCGTAGGGTTTGACAACGATATCTATGCAACCCTTGCCAATCCTCAGCTAACCACCGTAGAGGTTGATATTCAGGAGATGGCTCGTACAGCAGTGAAATCGATTATGGATAAAGTAGCAAACCCGAATCGCCGCAACGGACGTGTTCTCGTTCAAGGAAATATCATTTATCGAGACTCTGTTCGCAAAACAAACTAATACAGTGTCGATTCACCTCCATTTTAAAAACGGTTTATATAAAACGCTTAAGACAGAGCTTTTTCCCTTCTGTCTTAAGTGTTTTTTTATCTCTTGAATCTAACTGATCAATAACAGCCACACTAACAGCATTGACCTTATTATTTATTCCACTTCGCCTTTTTATACCTGTTTCGCCATTATATTTTTACTTTTAAGTATTGATATTCTGATTCATTCCGTTATATAGTATGCTTGTGATTTAAATTTTGTTATATTTTATGCTAACAAATACTAACAAAAGGAGATTGGATCATCATTTAACTCAATTTAACAACCGGGGTGAACACAATGAAACAAACAGAACACTACGTTGCCGGAATGACATGGGGCTTTATGGGCATTAGAGGAACTTGGGGCACCGAGGCAGCATCCTCTTCCATGGAGGTTATGGCAAAAACAACCGGAATCAATTGGACAACAATCGCCTTTTCAGCTCTTCAAGCAACCGCTTTTTCTACAGATATTCCCTACTGGGAAGAGCCGACTGTAACTGACGATGAGGTTAAATGGAGTATTTCAAAAGCTAAATCTCTTGGCTTAAAGGTTTGCCTGAAACCAATTGTCAATTGTGCTGACGGAACATGGCGGGCACACATTAATTTTTTCGACAAGGACGTACCTTGTGAACCGAAATGGAGTGAATGGTTCACTTCATATAGCAATTACATTTTGCATTTTGCGCAAATCGCTGAGGACACCGGGTGTGAAATGCTCTGCATTGGCTGTGAAATGGTTCAAACCGATCGCCGTGAGCATGAGTGGCGGCAGTTGATATCACAAGTAAGAGAAGTCTATAGCGGAATTCTTACGTATAACTGTGATAAATATCAGGAGGATAACGTAACCTGGTGGGACGATCTTGATCTGATCAGTTCAAGCGGCTATTACCCTATTCATGATTGGGATACACAGCTTGATCGCATTGAAGCGGTAGTAAAGAAATTCAATAAGCCTTTCATCTTCATGGAAGCCGGGTGTCCGAGCAGAACCGGTTCAGCAGCTATTCCTAATGATTGGAACCTTCAAGGTGAAGCAAATGAAACCGAGCAGGCAAATTATTATCGTGAAATGTTAAGCAGATGCAGTGCACGGGATTGGGTAAGAGGTTTTATGCTATGGGATTGGCCAGCCAAACTTTACGACCGAAATCAAGGAGCTTTGGATGACGGTTACTGTGTTTACGGTAAAGAGGCTGAGAAAGTCATTAGAGAGTACTATGCTGCCAAACTACAGAGTGCAGACGCTCTCTCATAGAGGAGGATATTTTGATTATGGATGCAATTAAATGGAGCCAGCAGTTGGATCAGGAGCTAAAAGATAACATTCTCCAGTTTTGGATGGACAAAAGCGTGGATACAACACGCGGAGGCTTTTATGGCGAGATCGACCAGCAGCTCCAAGTAAATGAAAATGCTGAAAAAAGTTTAGTGCTGAATGCACGTATTTTATGGACTTTCTCAGCTGCTTACCGTCATTACAAAGACGCTAAGTATTTAGAAATCGCTAACGCGGCTTATGACTATCTGATTCAACATTTTACGGATCAAACCTACGGGGGCTTCTACTGGATGGTGGACGCAGATGGAAATCCATCACAGGATAAGAAGCAAATTTATGGTCAAGCGTTTGTTATCTACGCACTTGTAGAGTATTACCTTGCCGATCAGTGTCAGGCGGCTCTTGATTTATCCATTGAACTATACCATCTCATTGAAAAACACAGCTACGACAAGCTCCATAAAGGCTATATCGAGGCTGTAGGATGCAACTGGAAGCAAACAGGGAACTTAAGTCTAAGCAGCAAAGATCTCAATGAGAAAAAATCAATGAATACCCATCTTCATGTACTGGAAGCGTACACCAACTTGTACCGTGTATGGAAATCGCCAGAGTTGACTCAAAGTCTTGCGGAGTTGATTGAGGTGACAATTGAACGGATCGTAGATCCTGCCACCGGACATTTCCTCCTCTTCTTCGATGAAGAATGGAATGTAAAGAGTTCTCATATTTCCTACGGCCATGATATTGAAGGCAGCTGGCTACTTTTCGAGGCAGCAGAGGTGCTTCAGGATGAGCAGATTTTAGAACATGTTAAGTCTGTTGCAATTACTATGGCAGAAGCAGTCTACACTAAAGGCATCGATCAGGATGGAGGCATATGGAACGAGGCAGGACCAGAAGGACTTATCGATACGAATAAGGACTGGTGGCCACAAGCCGAGGCAATGGTTGGCTTCTATAATGCTTACGAATTAACCGGAGATGTCAAATTCAGAGACGCTGCGATCCATTCCTGGGAATTCATTCAACAATTTATTGTAGATCATGAATATGGAGAATGGCATTGGGGGGTTACGCAAAACGGTGTACCACTGCCTAACGAACCAAAAATCAGCGCTTGGAAATGCCCATATCATAACAGCAGAGCTTGTTTTGAGATGCTGACTCGTGTTCAAAGAGAAACACACTAATATTATTTATTTGGAGGGTAACAATATGAGTTTATTCGAACAAAGAAAACAACAACTAACAGAAAGTTATGAATCATTGACCAGTCGTAAAAATGAAAAAATGCCTTTGGGTAACGGAGTTTATGATCGTTATCGCTACCCTGTATTAACTGCAGATCATGCGCCGTTGATCTGGAAATATGATTTTAACCCTGCAACCAACCCTTACTTCTCAGAGAGACTTGGAGTTAACGGAGTATTTAACCCTGGAGCCATACAATTGAATGGTAAATTCTATTTGGTTGCCCGTGTCGAAGGAGTTGATCGCAAATCATTTTTTGCTGTAGCAGAAAGTGATAATGGTGTCGACGGATTCCGCTTCTGGGATCACCCTGTTGTATTGCCAGAAACGGATGTACCAGATACTAACGTTTATGATATGCGTGTTGTCCAACATGAAGATGGATGGATTTATGGCCTGTTCTGTACAGAAAGAAAAGACCCTGACGCGCCTCGCGGAGATCTATCTAGTGCAGTCGCTCAATGTGGTATTGTTCGTACCAAGGACCTTATCACTTGGGAAAGACTTGATGATCTGAAAACAGGTTCAGCACAACAACGCAATGTAGTTCTCCACCCTGAATTTGTTGACGGCAAATACGCCTTCTACACTCGTCCACAGGATGGATTTATCGATACTGGATCAGGCGGCGGCATCGGCTGGGGACTATCTGATTCCATCGAGCATGCGGTTATTGATAAAGAAATTATTATTGATGAGCGCCATTACCACACCATTAAAGAAGTGAAAAACGGTCAAGGGCCTGCACCGATCAAAACAGACCGCGGCTGGCTTCATATCGCGCACGGTGTGCGTAACACAGCAGCTGGGCTCAGATACGTTCTGTATGCATTCCTTTCTGATCTTGACAAGCCGTACGAAGTAACTCACCGTCCAGGTGGACACTTTATTGCTCCAGATGGCGAAGAGCGTGTTGGTGATGTATCTAACGTAGTATTCTGTAATGGGGTTATTGCAACCGAAGATGGTAATGTGTACATCTACTATGCTTCTTCCGATACTCGTGTGCATGTTGCTGCCACTACTGTAGACAAATTGCTGGATTACGTCACCAATACACCGGAAGATGCTATGCGCTCCTACGCTTCTGTTGAACAAAGAATTAGCTTGGTTGATCGTAATCTTGCGTTTAACAAAGCATAATTGATATCTTTTTCACCTAGATCTATGTAATACAAAAGAGACGGCTGATCAGGAATTATCCTTGTCCAGCCGTCTCTTTATTGTTTATATGTAAATCTAGGCACTTGGCGCAGACGTAGATTCTCTATGCACAAGTTCTGCAGATACAAGTATCTTCTCTATCGCTAGCTCAGATGATTGAATTCTTTCCAGAAGCTTCTTCACCGCCCGCTGACCCATTGCTTCCTTAGGCACGTGTACTGTAGTCAAGGCAGGCTGACTTCGGTAGGAGTCGTCAATATTATCAAAGCCAGTCACTGAAATTCCCTCCGGAACGCAAATGCCATGCTTGGAAAGAACAGCTGTAACACTTATCGCAACAATATCATTTGCACATACCAGAGCTGTGGGCAAATCTCCTTGATCCCGCTTCCCCAATATCCATAACTCAAAGTCCTCTGTAAATTCACCACTGTCTACCCCATTCAGGGTAAGCATAGGATCATCCGGCTGCGGCACTAGCAGACCGTTCTGCTCAAGTGCTTCACGAAACCCGCCCCATCTGTCGCGAAAGCTTCGGGAGAAATGAACATCTCCAATAAAATGAAGACGAGTGTGACCCAGACCGATGAGATGATTACATAACCTTGCAGTTGTATCCATATTGTTAGCAAAAACCGTATCCGTCGGAATAAGATCATCCTCATGATCGACCAACACCATCGGTATACCAAGGCGATGAACTTCAAGCAGCAGCTGAGATTCAATCTGACCGACACCGATCATTCCAAGTATTCCTTCAGGATTTAACACATGTATAAAATGATCCGCTCGAGACTCCGATACTATGACCATCCCCAGCCCATTTTGCTCCAATTCTTGTGAGATGCCCTCCATAATTTTGCCCCAGTATAGAGAATCTTTTGTCTGAAAACGAATGTTAGGCATCAACACAATAACGGATTGCTTGCCTGCTGGAGAGAGAGTCGTCTGCTGCTCTGCGGTTTTATTTTTGATATATGCATTTTTCTGGGCAAAATATCCCAGCTGGGAAGCCGCCTGAATAACCCTGGACTTCGTATGTTCATTTACTCCGCCTTTTCCTGATAGCGCTTTGGACACCACGAATTTCGACACGCCTAGATGATCAGCAATCTGCTGCATCGTTACCTTCTTCAACGTTATACTACCCCCGCTAACAATAACTGTTTGGATGACATTTATATTATTATAACAAAGACGCTTGCGGGGTTAAACCAATATTATCAATTGCCATGGTTTATTTTGATTCATTCTGCTGAAGGTGTTGAAGGACCAAACAAGGAGGCAAACCAATGAATACCTTTGCGGGAAGCCTCCTGGAGCAAATGAGCCGTTTTATCAGCAAAGCGGTCTACTGCCGGCTCTACAGGAGCAGGCAGCAACAATTCAGCCGGAGTCGGGTTGGGTTGAGTGGCCTGCTGAATTCCTATATTTTGCCCTCCGATCGGTGTATTGTATGTCCCGCCAGGAAGATGGTTTGCATCATTTTCGATCACCGTATTGCTTTGGTTCCAGGCAGGCCCATATACAGTACCTGTCCCTGTCTCTGCCAGCTGCATACCCAATGTCACTCCAACAACGAGCAGCACTACGTACCCTACACCTCGTTTAATCGATTTTGCCATTATCAGCTCCCCCTACTCCCTCTTAAGACTTTTTATTGTCACTTCCTGCCTCTACGTTCGCTTTGGAACCCGATTTCTGATTCACATCAGTATCGGTCTCATTATTTTTTGTTAGCGATCCTGCCTTCTGTGCATCCTGACCCTCCCAATAAATATCTGCAAGAATTCCGGCTAACACTTTAGCGGTGCGCCCTAATTCTTCCTCAGTGTTATCGATTCCACCAATTTCTATCAAAATACTGCCAGGCGAAAGCGACTGATTATATTCACCGTTACCTTGTGAAGAAGTTTTACCCCATATTCCACGGGATATTCCAGGATACGTTTTTTCCATACGTTCATGAATAGAGCTTGCGAACTCCTCATTTTTACGCCAATTCTTGTTTGCATGTCCGATTATAAAATACACTTGTGCGTAGGATATACCATCGATCTCTGTCGTCGTTTTTTCATGTCTCTGTGAATCTCTATGAATGTCGATAAAATATTGCAGTTCCCCGTTCTCCGCCATCGCTTGCTTCAGTGTCTCTCTCGTATATTTATATGAATAGTTATAGTTGTAATTACTAACTGTTGAAGCATAATTCTCATAGGAGTGCAATGTTGCTACCCCTTTCCGGACTAGCTCATTAGACAAAACATCCCCTACCAGACCGACGTTTTTGTTCTTATCAGTTGTGCTTGGATTATCTGAGCTGATTCCAAGAACAGGATTGAACGACTCCTGCGGATGAGAATGATAGATCATGACGATATTTTTATTACCTGGCTTAATAGCATCTTCATCATCATTCTCTTGGCCAGAGGGGTCACGATCTATCTCGTCCGGAGCCTGATCAGAATCATCTGTATCATCTCCAATTGGCTCTGGGTGATCCGGTGCCGTACCATCAGCACCTGTACCTGGACGATAATCCTCAGGAGCTTGTACCGTCGTGTTACCAGATCCTGTACGCAGCAAAATCGGACTGTTGGCTCCAAGTCCTGGAACCTCCCTGGCAACAAGACTTTTCGGATCTGACGGATTCACATCAGTCAACCATTGAAATACGAACTTGCCCATCTGTTTGCCTGAGATAGCGAATTGATCCTCTCCACTCGTTGAATGCGGTAGCTCCATGCCAACCATATCAATAAAAAAACGACTGGAGAGCGACGATGCCAGACCTTTCATTGAGGAGACCGGAGAAGTATTCAGGTTCTTTTCCGCCATTCCAAAGGTCCCTAGCAAAATAAAAAATACTCCCGACAACACCGACAGCAGCACAAAGGTTTGCCCCATCGCCAGCACATGCATCAAATTACGTTTCACTTTCCCAATGTTCAAAGCTCTAAATTTCATTTCTTCTAGTCCTCCTCCACCCGGTATACTACTTCAAATCTATGAACCTATCGTCCGGGATAGAACCTTTCATTCTCACAAAAAAAAGAAGTCCGCTAGATTGCGAACTTCATAGTGTTGTATTAGTGGTCTTAATTGGAGAATTAATGGGTATAGGAAGCTACATTGTCGGGATCAACTGCATCGTGAAGCGCCAGATTCAGACCGCTGGCAATGACGTTCGCGATATCTTCAATGAACTCGTCAATTTCCTTAGGCGTAACGATCAAATCATGGCCGAGAGGTTCCAGCACCTCTTTTACAAGTCCAAGCCGCTCACCTTCGCTAAGATCGTTGAGAAGACCCATGATCTGCTTGGTCTGGACATTCTCTTCACTACCGATCTCCTCATTAAAATGAGATTTCATTAAATCAAACACATTGTTTACGATCGTTGAGGCATAGCATACAGTCGGAACGCCGATGGCAATGCACGGAATACCCAAAATTTCCTTCGTGAGCCCGCGTCGCTTGTTCCCTATCCCGGAACCGGGATGAATGCCTATATCAGCAATTTGAATCGTCGTATTCACCCGCTCCAGCGAACGTGACGCCAGAGCATCTATAGCGATGATAAGATCCGGTTTCGTCCGTTCCACGATACCTTGAACAACTTCACTGGATTCAATGCCAGTAATGCCGAGTACACCCGGAGCTATGGCACTCACTTCACGATATCCTGGGGACACCTGATCTGGCGCCAATTCAAAATAATGTCGGGTAACCAGTACATTTTCAACCACTAGAGGGCCAAGTGCATCCGGTGTTACATTCCAGTTGCCAAGTCCGACAATAAGCACCTTTGCTGCTGACTGGATGCCGATTTTTTGCAAAAACAAACCAAATTCCTTGGCGAACGCTGCAGACACTCTCTCTTGAAGGCCACTATCCTGTGTGCGAAGGCCTGGAACTTCAATTGTTATATAGTGTCCCATTATTTTGCCGATTTGCTCTGACACTGCGGGGGTCGTTACATCAAGACGAGTTATTTTAATGCCATCCTGTTCTTCAATTTGTTCATTTAAACCTGACAGCGGCTTACCGTGAACGTTCTCTGCGATTTCCTTGGATTCCACCGCCAAATCGGTTCGAACAGAATACTCGCGCAAATCCAAATTCATATTAAAATGACCTCCTATTTCTCAGTTGACTATATTGTGCGAGAGTGAGATTATGATTATGCAAAAAATCTAGTTTCAAGGAATACATTGCATTTTAGGCTGTCACATGATAAACTATTTTAAGTTGTGAACCATCTGGGTTGATATATGCTTTACAGGAGGTGAATGCAATGCCTAACATTAAATCCGCTATCAAACGTGTGAAAACAAACGACAAACGTCGCGCTCTTAACGCTTCGCAAAAGTCTGCTCTCCGTACTGTAGTTAAAGCTGCTGACGCTGCTTTGGCTAACAACGAAGTGGAAACAGCTAAAACTGCTTTCGCCGCTGCAACACAAAAATTGGACAAAGCTGTAACTAAAGGTTTGATCCATAAGAATGCAGCTGCTCGTAAGAAATCCCGCTTGGCTAAAAAATTGAACGCCCTTACGTCCCAAGCGTAAGCGTCGCTTTTTATAAACTTAAGCTCAAAAAGACCTGAACGATATTCGTTCAGGTCTTTTTGAAGCTATCAGAAAGTATAAACTTCGAAGCCATTGCTCCCTGATATCGCAAGAAAAACTTCCGTTAAACGCGGTCTGTCTTCTTTGAGTGTACGTCGATAGACGTTTTTCTTATATTCATTATGCCCCTAGCTTCAACAAGAACAGCTCCAGCCCCAGTACTTTATCAATTCCTCCGGTCTTCATTTTGTAGTCAAGTTGAGCAAGATCATTAAGGATTGCCTTTAATTGGGCAGCTTCAAATTTACGAGCCTGTTCCCCAGCTACTTTAACAGCGTAAGGATGTAAGCCCAGCTGTGATGCAATCTGCTGCTGTGAATAGCTCTGACGAGCTAAATCCTTAACTTGAAGCATGATACGGAACTGACGCGCGATCAACGCAGCAATCTTGATCGGTTCCTCTCTCTGCTTAAGCAGCTCGTAAAAAATAGATAATGCCTTATCCAGCTTCAAGCCTGCAATATGTTCCACCATTACGAACACATTTTGTTCCGTGCTGCGAGCAACTAATTGCTCTACAACCGCAGAATCAATCAAGCCTCCCTCACCAGCGTACAAACAGAGCTTGTCCACTTCAACTGCCAGTGAAGTCATCTGTACCCCATTAGCTGCAATTAAAGTCTCAGCTGCCTCACGATCCATTCGACAGCCTCTTTTCTCTACCCCACGCATCACCCATTCAACCAGTTCATTTTGACCCAGCGGCATGAATGACAGCACCGTCCCCGCTGCCTTCATAGCTTTAACGATTTTCTTTCGTTCATCCAGCTTCTCACCATTAACGAGAAATAGCAGGACGCTATGATCAGCCGGATTGTTCAAATAAGATGCTAAAGCGTCAATCTTATGCTCAAGCTTGCCGCCTTCTTTGCCTGCCATGAACAGAGACGAATCTCGTACGATGATCAGCTTACGTGGCACAAGAAACGGCAACGTCTCCGCTTCTTCAACGACAACCTCTACCGGCGTCTCTGTCAAATCATATGTCGCAACTGCAAAATCACGTTGGTCACGATCCACCAATTGATCCTGAAGCAGTTTAACAAATTCCTGAATCTGATATTTCTCTGTGCCATAGCACAAATACAATGGTGATACTTTTCCTGCCTTAATATCTTTAATTGCTGATTTAATATCCATTAAGCCACCCCGGTTATTGTTGCTACTCTATTCCACCTTCTATATTCTACTACAAAGGCTAATACGCAACAAAGGGACCTCTGCCTCTTAGCGAAAGGTCCCTTTGTCCCGGAACATCTATATAAACGCGGGCTGAAAAGCTCTAGAAACTTTCCCGCCGGCGGTCATACGACGATCAGGGTTCTGTTCTCTGTCTGACTGTATTTATATAACCTATTCCATATCCCTTAAAAAGGTGACTATTATTCTCTGTAGATTCTCTTTTTTTCAGTAAAAATGCTTTTGGGCCTATCCTCATATGGCGTGATCGTATGGATAGTTGGAACTCCGTCCTTCACAATCTCATACAAAAATTCTTTTCCATCCTCTGACCACCCGCCGATAACCCATTCTCCATCAATAGGCACCTCGGAGATCAACATGCGCTCTGTTGATTCAGTGTTTTCATTGATTTCATTGTTTTCATTGATTTGATACAGCGATAACAATTCCTTCTGCTTATCTACAATATATTTCCCGTCCGGAGAAGTCCATTCATGAATATCTGTAAATCTGGCAAAGCCCATCATTAAAGTATCCTCAATAGGTCCTTCCAGTGGGTTATCAGAAGGAACGGCAGCTGATTCAGTCGACTTATCTTGATTGTTCCCGGCATCAGCGTTAGTTCCCGTTCCTTTATTATTTGCAGGAGGTAATTGCTGAGCATTGCTATCAGGGCCAGAATTCACATCAGGCGCAGCATCATATTGTTTCGCTGATTTATCGCCTGAGTTTACTGGAGACAATGAAGGCTCTGATGTTGCCGGTATTTTTTTGTCTCCGCCGTCAGTAGCTTTATCATTGTCAAACATACTCCCCCCACCACTATCACTCAATTCCTGATTAGTACCCTCTTGAGCTTCTTGAAGCTCCTGCGATCCAGCTTCTTCGGCTTTGTTGTTATCACCGACATTAGAACTATCAGTACTAGGTGTAGACGTATCTTGAGCTGCGGTTGTTGATTCTGCCTTATCAGCAGCTGCCGAGCCAGTATCATTGGAAGTACTTTCCTCGTTAGACGATATTGCTATTTCCGCATCTGACATTGTAAAAGGTTCATACTGATATATAAATACACCCAGAATCAATGCTGCAGCTAAACCTAACGCTCCACTGACATAAGTGCGTTTGCGCCGTGACGTCTGTGGACGACGAGATTTACGACTTAATTCATTATCGTTTGTTGCAGCGGGTATCATTCCAGGTATCATTTCAACGGTGCTACCTTCTTCCCGACGGGCCCGGTCGATTGCATCCAACTGAGGAAGAATTGAGTCAACTAGGCTATAATTCGGAGTAACCTTAGGAAGATCTTCCAGCCTTGCAGAAAGCATCTTCAACATTTCGAATTCTTCAGCACAATCGCTGCAAGTACGAACATGTTGAAACAAAACGTCGCTTTCCTCCTCGTTAAGATCACCGTCTATATACCGATGCATCCATTCTATCACCTCCGGGCACTTCATCCTGATACACCACCTTTCTGATAATCCTGTAGTAAATGCTGAAGCTGCTGCCTAGCCCTGAATAAATAGGATTTCACCGTATTCAAAGGTAAATTCAAGCTGTCCGCAATTTCGTTATAGGAAAAATCCTGTAAATATCTGAGAACAACGACAGAACGATGATGATCCGGCAGTAGCTCAATCGCTTCGCGGATATCTTGCGCCATATAGCCTGACATCACTTCACGCTCAACACTCTCTTTTCCCTGGAACACAAGCTCATGCTCTTCAATCGAAACCGTCGGTTTATTTCTCCGAAATTTATCGATACAGATGTTCGTGACAATCCGCTGAACCCAAGTCTTGAATTGCGCCTTTTCCTCATAGGAGTCAATTTTGGTATAAATGCGGATAAGTGCTTCCTGTGCAGCATCATGGGCATCCTGCTCATTGTTCAAAATATAAAAAGCTGTCCGATATACATGAGTCTCTATTTCTCGCAATAGGGTGATTAGAGCGTCGCGATCGCCCGTCTGAGCGGCTCTTATGAGTCCCGGCTCTACCACAAAGGCTCCCCCTTCCTTGCAACCTTACAGACGATATTGTCCTTCAATATGTTGCAATGTTGTTACTATTATTTTTTGAATTTTTAGGTAAAAAGTCTTGATTAATTTTTCTGGTGTAATCTTCAACCTCAACTAAGAATACCAAATAAGAATACCAAATAAAAGAGAATGCGTCATCTGGTGAATTTAGTAGATTATACTAAGGAATTCTGCACCTTACCAGAATCTTTCCTTCCTTAATATACATTTGAACTTCTCCATGAAGATCACTTCGATACACTGAACTGCCGACTTGCTCAAGACGTTCCAGTACTGTTGGATTCGGATGTCCGTAGGTGTTAGATGTTCCAACAGAAATGACGGAAGCATTCGGTTTCCAGCGATTTATCCATTCGGAGGATGTCGAAGTCTTACTACCATGATGTGCGACCTTCATTACATCAACACTGCTTATATACTTTGAGAGATTCGTGTTAGTCAACACGCTTTGCTCAGCCGATTCATCCATATCTCCAGTGAACAAAAATGTCGCCCCACTCAATTTTAGAAGAAATACGACTGACAAGTGGTTCTGTTCCTTGATCAAAGGTACTCCATCCTCACTTACATTGAATTGTGGAGATATAAATTGCAGAAGAGTATCAGCATCTGGCTGAAGCTCCATGCCTTTGTATGGAGCATAGATAGGAATATTTTTCGTTATTGCGGTGTTCATTAGTTTCATCATTGTGTCAGAATCCGCCAAGCTCCCATTGATCAATAGCGAATCTACTGGAAATTGTTCCAATACGGCCTGCAAGCCGCCAATATGATCCTGATCGCCGTGAGTTGCGATCACGACATGTATCCTGTGAATGCCTCTTTGCTTAAGCAAAGGAACAAGACTTTTTGTACCTACCTCATAGGGTGATTTACGGTTACGCCACTCTTCTCCTTTTTTGCGGAATGTTACGGTTCCTCCCCCATCAATTAATATATTTTTTCCAGACGGTGTCGTAATGAGCGCACAATCTCCTTGACCTACATCAATAAACTGCACATGTCCAATGCCGGTTTCATTTGCAGGTTGATATCCCGTTATAAGTAAGCCAATTAACAATGTAATTAACAAAATAGTAACAAGATTTTTTTTCCATGCACCCGCTATATAGATCTGAGATAGATGACCCTGATAATCAAGCGGAGCCGTCTCATCATCAATCAAAGTGTTAGCCCCCTGTAGCCTTACTTCCTTATCCCTTTGCGATTCAAATGTTAATAGAACATACAAAACAGCAAAATAGAGAATTATCCAGATCAAGCCCGGAGATTTCCAATAGGTCATAAACCCGCTGCGATGATCCAGCCATTCAGTTATAAGAAACGTAGCAGCATTTAGCAATCGCACAGGGTATGCCATCCATTGACCCAGTGTGATCCATATACCACCAAGCAATAACGCAGCAGTGCCTAACGGAAGTACTATTAAACCGATAATGGGTACAAGGATCATGTTAGCGGCGAGTGACAAAAGAGAGAATTGATTGAAGTAATAAATGGTGAGCGGAAAAGAAACAAGCTGCGCTGCAATGGTTATTGCTATGCCGCTGCGCAGCCTTTGGGGAAGCCAATTCAAGTAAGGCATTATCAAGGGCACAAACAAAATCAGACCAGCAGTAACGGAAAATGAGAGCTGAAAGCTAACATTTAGGAGCAAGTAGGGTTCCCATAACAGCATAAATAACGCTGCTGCAGACAGCACATTTAGCCCGTCCTTGAGAAGTCCACGCCGCATCAAATAAAGGCCGAGCATCGTCATGATTCCCGAGCGTATGACCGAAGGGGAGAAACCCGTTATCAATACATACACTGGAACACAGCATAATACGATTAAAAGCGAAGTCTGTTTGTTCACTCGGCACAGCCTCAACAATCCGAAAAGCAAACCTACATTGATCGCAACATGGCTTCCCGATATCGCCAGTATATGAGTCAGCCCAAGCCTCGTAAACTGATCGTATTTGTCAGGCTCCAGATCATCATCAAGGCCGATTAGAAGCCCTTTCATGTATCCACCCTGCCAGTTCGGGAATAACTGCTCGATCATTTTTCCGAGATGATTTCGCATTCCATCAATTTTACCAAAAAAAGAATCCACGCTTATATACCCCTGCGCAGTCTGCAATCTATGTAATTTCCCGGCTCCAGACACTTTCATCAACCAGTGAATACGCTGATTTCTCAAATAATTACGATAATCGAAGGCTCCGAAATTTCTCGGTGTTCCAGGCCTCTCCAAGCTGCCCTGCATCTCCATAACATCGCCTCGCCGCCAAGTGGCCGCGATTTCCTTCTCTTCGAAAGTAGCCAGCTTGACCTGTACGGATATCTTCTCCCCTTCATCCTTTAACCGGAGTATAAAATTTACTCGATCACCATCCATTTGAACCGGAGATTCCACTGTCCCTGTTACATACATGCTGGTTACATCATTTTGCAAATGAATGCTTTCTGATATGCTGCTGATATTTCTACTTTCGTTATAAGACCAATACGCCGCCCCGATCACAAAAACAAGCCATAGCAGAGCCATCCTTCTCCACGAAATACGTGCCAAAACGACTGCCAACGGGCAAAAAAGCGTCAACCCACACATGAATAGCCAAAAGGGGGTTCCATCGAATAGCACTGAAAACCCGCTTCCCGCTATCCAGCTAATGGCTGCCAACGTCAATGGTCTTTGCCTCATTTAAAACCTCCTACTTTTCATAATCGTATTTACAGCAAAAAAAGAACCCCACCTGCTTCAAGCAGATGAGGTTCTTCCCCGTTCAATTTGCATATTTCGTGATCAATTTTCAACTTTCATTACAGCTTCTTGCGGAGGTTGATAATGCTCCAGACGACGGAAAACTATGCCCTTCTGTCCCATCATCGCTGATACTTTGTCAGTATCCTTCGGATAGGGTCTATGGAATACCACTTCCGTTATTCCGCTGTTTGCGAGCATGTTGGAGCAAGTCCAGCACGGCTCATCTGTAACATAGACACTGGAGCCTTCGCGATCGATTCGATCTGTAAACAGCAATAAATTTTGTTCAGCATGGATAGTACGAATGCAGCGCTGTTTCTTTATCATCGTCTCTTTACCGTCCACACTCTTCATTTCATATTCCTCAGCAATCATACAGCCGGCTTCCGAACAGTCCGGTACTCCTGATGGAGCCCCATTGTACGCTGTTCCCAGCAGCTTTTTGCCTTGGACAAGCACAGCGCCCACATGACGGCGATTACACCGGGAGCGTGTGGACACCATATAAGCGATATCCATAAAATACGTATCCCAATCCTTACGTTCATCCGGATTCATCTCTAATATGTCTCCTATTCTTACAGCCCGATATGAGGCTTCATTTTTTGGAGCATTTTATCTCCGATTCCTTTGACCTTCGTCAGATCATTTACATTAGAGAATGCTCCATGTTGGTTACGATAATCCAAAATAGCCTGCGCTTTCTTCTCTCCGATTCCGGGGATATTTTGAAGCTCTTTGAGCCCCGCAGAATTAATGTGAATTAACCCATCGGAAGCATTAGCTCCTGCTGATGCTTTTTCGTTCGCACTGCCCTCGATGTCAGGAATGGCAGCTGCGTCAGTAGCAATAGATTTATTTCCTTCATTACTAACCTCATTGCCTGCCTGAGCAGCTTTCTTGTCTGTCTTTGTTTCTTCACTTGGACTCTCTGCCACGTTTTGAATAGATGCAGCTACTTTTTCAGTAACTGGTGTCCATCCCTCAATACCGGAAGAGCGAGCGCCTCCGATAGCAAACAGCATCATTCCTGCCCCGATCATAGCTGAAACTACGGAAGTAATAACAAACTCCTTTTTCACCCTGTTCTCCCCTATCTCAAAAGAATCTATCCACAATAGGTCATGAAGCTCCTGCCAAGATGCATACACTGATAAAGATAAAAATTGATTAGAGTCATTCAAGATTCGATGCCGAATTTGCTTTCAGTATCTCTTCGTGATCAAAAGATGACTTTTTAAACAACCTTTTCTTCCATACAAGTTTAAAAAGTCAGGTTTTCAGCACCGAGAAGATTGAATGAAGCCAGGGACTGAGGAGCGGAGCGTACGTTTTATGTACGTGAGCACCGGAAGGCCCGGCTGAATTCAAGATTCGATGCCGAATTTGCTTTCAGTATCTCTTCGTGATCAAAAGATGACTTTTTAAACAACCTTTAAGGAAGGGGGGAACGGGATGAAAGTAGCCTTTATTGGAACAGGATCAATGGGTAGCTTGCTCATTGAGGCTTTCCTGCGTTCCGGTGCTCTGCACCCGCATAACATCCATGTCAGCAACCGATCATCACATAAATCAGAGCTTCTGGCCCGGCGCCATCCCGGTATTAGTGTCTCTGGCAGTAATGCCGACGTCGCTCGTGGGAGCCATATTGTATTTCTATGTGTTAAGCCGCTGGACTATCCGGTTGTCCTCTCTGAAATTCGAGAAGCAGTAAGTGAAAAAACGATCATAGTATCTATTACGAGTCCCGTCCAAATTGAAGTTCTGGAACAGCAATTACCCGCCAAAATTGCAAAAATAATTCCAAGCGTTACTCACTCGGTTCATAGCGGTGCCTCACTCTGTATTTACGGTGATCGAATTCAATCAGAAGACCGTCTTCTACTAGAGCAATTGATGTCCTCCATCAGCATTCCTACGATCATTTCGGAAACCCAGGTAAGGATTGCATCCGATATTTCGAGCTGTGGGCCAGCTTTTATATCCTTCATTCTCCAGCAATGGGCGAAATCCGCAGCAGGGCTTACCGATATTAGCGAGCAAAATGCCCTCCGCCTCGGAGCTGAAATGCTCCTTGGTACAGGAAAACTCTTAACCGAAGGCGGATTTACGCCTGAAGAACTGCAGAGACGGGTTGCTGTCCCCGGTGGCGTTACAGCCGAAGGGATCACCGTATTGAGCAGCAGTCTTCAGGGCGTATTCCCCAGTCTAATTCGAGCAACACACGATAAATATGATGAGGATCTTAATAAACTGAGTCACTTATTTCCCGTAGACAGCTCCAATTAACCTACAACGATATTCACAAGTTTGCCAGGTACTGCAACAACTTTACGAATAGTTTTACCTTCGACAGCTTGCTTCACGTTTGGCAGATTCATGCTATGCTCCTGCATCGCTGCCTGATCAAGATCCTTAGAGATTTTCGTCCGATCAACAATTTTACCGTTGACTTGTACGACGATCTCTACTTCAGAATCAATTGTCCAAGCCTCTTCATAAGCTGGCCATGGCTCATAAGTCACACTGTCCTTGTGACCGAGACGCTCCCACAATTCTTCGGCAATATGAGGAGCAAGCGGGGACAGCATTTGAACAAAGTTTTCTGCAGCAGCTTTTGGTAAAACATCTGTTTTATAAGCTTCGTTAATGAAGATCATCAGCTGGCTAATCGCAGTGTTAAAGCGCAGTGCCTCAAAATCCTCGGTCACTTTCTTAATCGTCTTGTGCCATGTGCGTTTGAAATCATCACTGCCGCCTTGATCAGCGATTTTATCATTCAGCTTGCCATTTTCACCTACGAACAATCGCCATACACGGGACAAGAAACGGTGAGTTCCTTCTACACCGTTAGCATTCCATGGTTTAGTGGCTTCAAGCGGCCCCATGAACATTTCGTATACACGAAGTGTGTCTGCACCAAATTCGTTAACAATTTCATCCGGGTTAATCACGTTGCCACGAGATTTACTCATTTTCTCGTTATTAGTACCGAGGATCATACCTTGGTTAACCAGCTTATGGAACGGTTCCTTAGTTGACACAACACCAAGATCATACAGAACCTTATGCCAAAAACGTGCGTACAGCAAGTGCAATACCGCATGCTCTGCTCCACCAATATAGAGATCAACCGGAAGCCACTCCTGCTGCTTTTCTTTGGAGCACAGCTCTTGATCATTGTGTGGATCAATGTAACGCAGATAGTACCAGCAGCTTCCCGCCCATTGCGGCATTGTATTCGTTTCACGACGTGCTGGAAGTCCGGTTTCCGGATCTGTCGTGTTAACCCAGTCAGTTACGTTAGCAAGCGGAGATTCACCCGTACCCGATGGTTTAATGTGATCAACTTCAGGCAGTAAAAGTGGAAGCTGATCCTCAGGAACTGGCTTCATTGAGCCATCTTCCAGATGCAAAATCGGAATTGGCTCGCCCCAGTAGCGTTGACGACTGAACAGCCAGTCGCGCAGACGATAAGTGATTTTTCCTTGGCCTTTCCCGTTTTCTTCAAGCCATGCAATCATTTTCTTGATCGCTTCTTCATTACGAAGACCATTCAAAAACTCGGAATTTACGTGAGGGCCGTCTCCGGAATAGACTTCTTTGGAAAGATCGCCGCCTGCAACTACTTCAATAATTGGCAAATCAAATTGTTTGGCAAATTCATAGTCGCGCTCATCATGACCAGGAACCGCCATAATCGCCCCAGTACCATATCCAGCAAGTACATAATCAGCGATCCAGATTGGCACTTTAGCGCCGTTCACCGGGTTAATCGCGTATGCACCTGTAAAAACTCCTGTTTTTTCTTTTGCAAGATCCGTACGCTCCAAATCACTTTTGCGGGCAGCTTGATCCTGATATCCCTTCACAGCTTCACGTTGAGCTTCAGTTGTAATTTTCGCAACAAGTTCATGCTCAGGTGCAAGTACGGCATAGCTAGCGCCAAACAATGTGTCTGGACGCGTTGTAAACACCTTAAGGCTATCTTCATGTCCTTCAATAGCAAAGACAACTTCAGCACCCTCAGACTTGCCAATCCAGTTGCGCTGCATATCTTTAATGCTCTCGGACCAGTCAAGCTCCTCCAAATCATCGAGCAAACGGTCAGCATATTCCGTAATTTTCAGAATCCATTGACGCATCGGCTTGCGAATAACCGGATGTCCTCCGCGTTCACTCAAGCCGTCAATAACTTCTTCATTGGCAAGCACTGTTCCCAGTGCAGGACACCAGTTAACAGGAACCTCAGCTACATAAGCCAGCCCCTTCTTATAGAGCTGAATGAAAATCCATTGTGTCCATTTATAATATTCCGGATCAGTCGTGCTGACTTCACGATCCCAATCATAGGAGAAGCCCAGTGATTTAATCTGACGGCGGAAATTGTTAATGTTCTTAACAGTGATGTCGCGTGGATGCTCCCCAGTATCAAGAGCGTGCTGTTCCGCAGGCAAACCAAAGGCATCCCAACCCATTGGATGGAGTACATTGTATCCGCGCATCCGTTTGTAGCGTGACACAATATCTGTCGCTGTGTACCCCTCCGGATGTCCTACGTGAAGACCTGCTCCTGATGGATATGGAAACATATCGAGGGCATAAAATTTTGGTTTTCCCGGTACTTCGCGAGTTTTAAAAGTTTGGTGTTCCTCCCAATAAGCCTGCCATTTTGGTTCAATAGCTCCGGCTTGATAAAAATCATGATGCACATTGTTTTTATCCGCCATAATGTTAAATCCTCCTCTTAACAACCTGTTATACTTTCTGATAATAAAAAAAACCTCTCGATCCATAGCGTATCATCGCTAGGGACGAGAGGAAGTTTCCCGTGGTACCACCCTAGTTAGCGTCAGACATGCTTTGTCTTCCGCTCCCTTTACACCTTTAACGCAGGTAAGACGATGATGTTACACATTCAGTCCGGTATGATCCGGTGCTGCGGCCAAAGGCCGGTTTGCATCATAACTCCGAGGCGAGTTCATTTATCATCTCCAACCGGCTTGCAGCAACCGCCGGCTCTCTGAATGGCCGATTCCAAACTAATAATCCTCATCAAAGTTCAATATATTCATTTTAAATCACCAATCATTATATAAAACTGTGACCATAAAAGTCAATGGCGAGACTAAACCTAAATCATTGCTGAATGAACCCGAGCACATGTTTGGATATGCTTAACTATCCTAAATGTGTTATAATTGCCGTAAATAAGAAGAAAAAGGAGCCATGCGCTAACATGACTCCCCGGTAATAGCCGCTCTTAAGGGCGGTGGCTGCAACAAAAAGGATAATGGACAAAAAGTAGACCGAATACCTTAGTGAGAGGGCGGTCTACTTTTTATTATGGAAAGAAAGTATAAGAACAACTAAAGACGCAAATGAGATCATAAGCGTTAGCGTTTGAAATACTTCCATCAGGCATCACCTCCCTTCCGGGAGACTAGCCGACCGCCCTTGCAAGCCTATTCTATTACTCGATTAATTATATCATAATTTGAAATTTATGGTAGTTTATTGAGTTCGCAACACTCACACTATTTTACTGCTCAAAATTATCTTTTGCCATATACCAACTTGGTATGTAAGCTCGAAAGCCATTATACTCATTAAAAATATCCTTTGCCTGATCCAGCATGATATCGACCTGCTCTTCTCCGAAAGGAACCGCCCAATACACGGAGCTGATCTGGTTACTCGCGATATATAAGGCCATTAATCTGAAAAAAGCGTCAGGAACATCATCGTTAAAATAACCGTTAATCCGTCCCGAAGCAAAATAACCGCTGATCTCGGAGCACCAAGTTATACGGTTAAACTCCTCCCACGGATCGCCAAAGTCCAGCCTGTTAAAATCAATGATTCCAAGCTCTTTTGTACCTGTTATGATCATATTACCGACATGATAATCCCCATGCTGCAGCGACATTGGACGTCCCTCAAGCAAGTAGCGGTTCTCTTCAATATAACGGAGTATCGCTTCAGCTCCTTCTATATGAATTCCGCAAGCTTGATAGTTTTGTATGTATCTATCTATTTTTGAATTATAGTATTCTGCCCAAGAGGCATGAGAGCTGCCCCCGACGATTTCATGAATTGATCTCAGTGCTTTTCCAGCTTCAATTCCAAGAAGATATTGATCCTGTGAGCTTAACCTGGGAATTGCGTCTCTGGCATCCTCACCTTCTATCCAAGTAAACAAGGAATATACTGATCGGCCTTGATTGCATACTCCAAAATCGATAGGGCGTGACATTAAAATGTCCATGTTCTCAAGCTTTTTAACCGATTCAAATTCTAATTTACTGCGATCATAACGGGAAATGTCGGACATTCGCAGCAGCATCGCTCTACCATCAGCAGCTTCAATATAGTATTTTTTATCTCTTGACCAGCCCTTTCGGATCTCTTCCATCGTTCTCCACGTGCCGGCTCCCGGTATCTCGCTAACAAAGTGAATCACTAAAACAGCACCTTCCCTCTCTTATTGTTACATTGACTTAATTCCGATTTCTCTCTGGTCCATGTTTCATTTCTGGAACTAGGTGAATATCCTGCATAAGATAAAAGTACATGGAGGATTATTTAATGATTCCGAAATATCCTTATTACAGTGAAGAAGTACAATGCAAGCGGGTTCCTGTTACTTTTCCGCCACAGCATCAGGATTTGCAGCCAGGACTTGAATATAAAATGAACCCTGTCCCGATCTCTGATAATCCGGAGTATAAGGGAAGCGGCAAGCTTGCCGGAAAAGTAGCTATTATTACTGGCGGCGACAGCGGTATCGGTCGTGCAGTTGCTATCGGATTCGCTAAAGAAGGGGCAGACGTAGCCATAGTATATTTGTACGAGCGAAAAGATGCAACTGATACCAAACGAATGGTAGAGTGCTACGGAGGACGTTGTCTTTTGATTGAAGGGGACCTTCGTCGGCCTGAATTTTCCACTGAAATTGTTAACAGGACACTGCAATGCTACGGCAAAATAAATGTTCTAGTCCTTAATCAAGGAGTTCAATTTCCTCAGCAATGCATCATGGACATCAGCAATGAGCAGTTGGAGGATACTTACCGTACGAATATTTTCCCTCACTTTTACTTAACTAAAGCCGCGCTCCCTCATCTTTGTCCTGGCAGTAAGATTATAAGCACAGCTTCCGTTACAGCCTATGCTGGAGCTCCTCTGCTAGTTGATTATTCATCAACTAAAGGGGCTGTTGTATCCTTTACACGCTCCTTGGCATTACAGCTGGTAAGTAAGGGGATAAGAGTAAATGCCGTAGCTCCCGGTCCAATTTGGACACCGTTAACCGTATCCAGCTATCCAGCCGAATACGTAAAAACCTTTGGGTCCGATACGCCTATGAAAAGAGCGGGTCAGCCATTTGAGCTAGCCCCAACGTACATTTATTTGGCATCCGACGATTCCTCCTTCGTGACAGGGCAGGTGCTTCATGTTAATGGTGGAATTCAGACAGAAACCTGATCAGACACGAAAGCAGCCCCGTCATGGTGAGCTGCTTTCATAGTTTAAAGTGAGAAGCTACTCTTTTTAAGCTCCTCTGTACTAAAAAGCGTATCGTAGATCTCAACAGCCTGCTCACGGACAAACCGATTCACGATTTGAAGCACTTCTGATTCCGAATGTCCATGAATCATAGCGTATAAATTATACGGCCAATCTCGATAAGCTGGTCGACGATAACAATGGCTGACTTCAGGATAACCAGCTAATATAATCCCAGCTTCCTCGATCTTCTCCTCTGCAAGTACGCACACTAACAGACCATTCGCAATAAAACCGCTGTTTCTGTGCCTCAGAATAGCTCCAATTCTTTTGAGTGATCCGTCCGTCCGCATTCTTGTTAGCCGAAGCAGCAGTTCTTCAACCGTACAGCCTGCTTTACATGCCAGTTCCCCATAAGGATCGGGAGACAACGGCATTTCCCCCTGCAATTCACGAATGATCCTCAGGTCCGTATCGTCTGTCATTCCGTTCTGTCCCTCGTTCCTTTTCCATATTCATAAACACCTTGAGCTTAAATAACTTCTCGGCCGGAAATTCATAAATATGTATCCCGCCTGCTGCTTCCTGAATCGAGCTCAGAATTCCAATTCGTTCCTCTTCAGTCCTCGTTGATAACGTAAACCACATATTTAATCTGCATCGACGACGGTAATTATGTGTTACACCTTTATTACTATTCACTACTTCAGCAGTGGCATAAAATAGCTCCTCCTTCACTTCAAGGGCATATAATCTACCTGAGTATCCAAGACGAGATGGATTAAAAACTCCTCCAAGACGCCTGATCATCCCTTCCTGCTTGAGTCTTCCCAGCCTTAGCAGTACTTCCTCTGGCATCATCCCAAGTTCATTCGCAATCTCTTGCCAAGGCTGCTCCACCAAAGGAAGACCCTCCTGTAGACGGTTAATCAATGTCCGATCCTTCGCGTCCAGTTCCATCCTCAACCCTCCCTCACATTTTGTTTCAGTGGTCTTTTGTGACACCACGGTTCTTCCGCTAAATAGTTGCCACCACTATAATAAAAAGATCGAGCCCTGCAGCCACCGCAAGTCTTAATATCGGAGCAAGAACCACAAGCACCTTCATATTTCTTGAAATTTCGCAAATCATGAAAGACAGGATTATCTCGCCATATTTCATCAAAAGGAATATCTCGGACATTGCCCACTTTAACGGGCAAATACGGACAAATATGCACATCTCCATCCGGCAGCACCGAGCAATATGCAACGCCGGCCAGACATCCTCGTGTATAGCGCATTTCGATATTCATGCTTTTGGCAAGCGGCATAAACTGGGGAGCACAAGTGGGCTTGATCTCGATTTCTGTATCCCGCTGTTTCTTAAGCACACTTCGGAGCACCGAGAAATAACGCTCATGCTTCAAAGCATCTTCTTCAATATGAACTGCTCGACCTGTCGGAACGAGAAAAAACGGGTGCAGGGATGACACACTTAATTCCTCTGCAAGCTGCGCGACCTGTTCAAAATCGTCTACATTATCCTCTTTCAGTGTCATGTTAATTTGAACCTTGAGTCCCGCCTGCTGTGCATAACGGATACCCTCTACTGCTTTTTCCCATCCATCGGCTGCATTTCTGAACCTGTTGTGTGATGATGGATCTGCGCTGTCAATACTAATGGCAACACCGGACAGACCAGCATCCTTCAACTCACGGGCTTTATCGGCTGTAAGCAGCGTACCATTGCTTCCCATTGCCGAACGTAGCCCTCTGTCAGAGGCATAGCGAATCAGATCGCACAGATCATCCCGAATAAGCGGTTCTCCGCCGCTAAAAATGAGAAGCCGAAATCCGGCGGTATGAATCTGGTCTATCAGACGGTAGCCCTCTTCTGTATTCAATTGCCCTTCAACCGAAGCATCGGGCCCGGAATCGCGGTAGCAGTGTTCACAATACAAGTTGCATCTTTTGGTCACATTCCAGGAAATAAGCATCATTCAGACCTCCCAAGATGATTTACAGGATACCGATCTCCTTATCGCTCAAATAACAAGATGGATCTGATGCCCAGAAGTCACCAGAAGCTGCTGCTGCCCGAGCTCGAAAATTTCCGTTGCAAATATCGAGCCATCCACACTGCTGACACCGCCCCTTCAATAAGTCCCTCCTGTCACGTAGTCCAGCCATAACAGGATGAGCTGCCTCCCTCCAGATGTCGCTGAACTTTCGAGCACGAATATTTCCAATTTCGATATCTCTAGTGAATTGGTCAGGATAGACGCGCCCATGCCAATCGACACATCCGATAGCTAATCCTGAGCGATTGCCACCGTTGCGCTGAAGTAAATCCAGCATGAGAGCCGCTCGTTCAGGATCGCGCTCCTTCATCCACTGATACAAATACACGCCATCTGCATGATTATCAACGGTCAGCAGTTCTACACGTTTTCCCCCATTATGAAGCTCCAAAGTTTTAGTAATGATTTTGTCAATCGCCCTTCGCGACTGTTCACGTGTTACATCCTCCTGCTGCAGGATGCTGCCACGCCCTGAATAGACCAGATGATAAAAACAAGCCCGTGTAATATTTTCGCGCTCTATCAAATCCAGAATCTCGTCAAGATCATCGTATGTATTCTTGCTTATTGTGAACCGCAGGCCTACCTTCAGGCCGACACTCTGACAATTGCGTATTCCTTTCAACGCCCGTTCATAAGCCCCGCTTCGTCCGCGAAAAAGATCATGTCGTGTTCCAAGCCCATCTAAGCTAACCCCTGCGTATTTCACCCCGGCCTGCTTCAGTTGCTTTGCCTTATCTAATGTAATCAAAGTGCCGTTAGTCGAAAGTACTGGTCGCAATCCTTTGCTGGCGGCGAAAGAGATTAGCTCAATAATATCGTCCCGCATAAGAGGCTCACCACCAGACAACAGCAATACAGGTACGTGAAAGCCTGCCAGATCTTCTATAAAACTCATAGCTTCCCGAGTCGATAACTCCCCAGAATCCTTTGAAGGGCAAGCATCAGCATAGCAATGGCGACAGTTCAAATTGCAAGCCCTTGTCGCATTCCAGACGACGACAGGTCCTTGACCTGCCGACACTCCGTGATGTTTCTCCCCGGCAGCCATACTATAACGCAGGTGATCTCCCTCACCTTCTATTCCTGTGAGCAACTTCGTGACGTTTATCATTCCATTTCCTCTTTTCACAGTTAATGTATACTATTCTTTTCATTATTTGTGAAAAAATACACAAAATAAAATGAGGCTGTCCCAAAAGTAGGTTTCGTGTCAAAATTAGAAATAGCGGTGCAAGGAAGACGATCCCTGCACCGCTTGATCCCGCCATATGCTATGACCGTATCTCATGTGTAATAGTGCATGATGCGGAATTCCTGAAATTCCTGCAAATGTGCAGGCTTTGATCATGTAAAGCCTCTAAATGCCCTAAATTGCTGTAAATGTGCAGGCTTTCTCTAAGGATTCTCTTCAAACTATGCTATTCTGAAACATATTCCTGCATTTTTGCAGGCTTTTGTTCATCCTTTCATGGCTACTTTTATAAAACTGCATTTTTACATCATTTTCCTGATATCTTACCTTGCCTCTCCACTGCTAAAAGTGCGTTCCTCAAAGTTATCTTAGATAACTTTTGGGACAGCCTCATCTTTGTGTGTCAACCAAGGCTTAACTATTCCATCACAATTTTAATAATCCGGATGAATACAAGAAGATCAAAACAATCAAAATTGGAGCTACATATCGCATCATGAACAACCAAATCCGGAACCAGGCTGATTTCAAGCCCACCTCTTCTGCAGCGTTTTTCCAGAAATACCCTACAAAGATCGTAACAATTAACCCTCCAAGTGGAAGCAGTATATTTGAAGCTACAAAATCCATAAAGTCGAAAAAGCCTTTGTTTGCAATCTTCAGCTCAGGTACTAAACCGAGTGACAGCAACGACGGAATACTAAGCACAAAAATCAGTGCAGCAAGTATGCAAGCAGCTTTTTTTCTCGACCATCCCCAACGTTCCATCGTAAAGGCTACCGGAACTTCAAGTAAGGATACAGTTGATGTTAGGGCAGCAATGGCCAGTAGCACAAAAAATAGTCCCCCGAACAAGGAACCAAACGGCATGGCAGAGAACGCAGCAGGCAGCGCCACAAATACGAGACCTGGCCCTTGTCCCGCATCAATCCCGAAGGAGAAGGTTGTCGGAAAAATAATGAGACCCGCTATAAATGCGTAGAGGAGATCTCCACCACCAATGGCAAAAGTGGCTGCCCCGAGAGACTGCTTACGTTCAACATACGAGCCATATGTAATCATTGTTCCCATACCTAGTGATAACGAGAAAAAAGCGTGACCCAGAGCAACAAGCGCAGCTTCAGCACTAAGCTTGGAAAAATCCGGACGCAAAAAGAAGGATGCACCTTCACCCGCACCAGGAAGAGTTAGGGCACGGATCATTAATACGATAAGCAGAAGCAGCATGCCAGGAATTAATATTTTATTAAATTTCTCAATTCCTGATGATACCCCTTTAATGATAACTGCACACGTACAAACCATTACAACAAAGGTCCAAACAATGGACATATAGCCTGAGGTAAAGCCGTTGAACTGTTCACTAAAATCCCCGCCAGTAAACAGCTTTCCACTAAAAGTTTGCACTGCATAATGCAATGTCCAGCCGGCTACGATCGAATAGAAGGACAAAATCAAAGTCGGTGCAATGACAGACAATAGCCCAAGCCGTCCAAAGGTACGATTTCCACCTATTTTGAAAAAGGAAGTAGAAGCATTCCCTCGTCCCCCGCGACCAATGGCTAACTCTGCCATTAACACGGGCAGCCCTACTATAATTAAACAAATAATAAAAAGAAGAAAAAAGGCAGCACCTCCATTTTGTCCTGTAATATACGGGAACTTCCACATATTGCCAAGACCTACAGCACTCCCTATTGCAGCTAGTATAAAGCCGGATGAAGAGAAACGCTCTCCTTTCCCTGAACCAGGATTTGCATTTTCTTTATTTTGTTTCAAAATAACCCCTCCACAGTACGTATATTCCATATTATCTCTTTATATTATTTGTACTATGCATTATGCTATAGAAAGCAAAAGCCGACCTATGCCAAGGAATTTCCCTTGCATAAATCGGCTTCTACATGACTTAAAATATTATCCTCCAACTCCATTTGTATAAGGAGTTATCACCTGCGCTCCTCCGGAGTAGCCTGCTAAGCCTGACCCCAAACTAACAATGAGCACAAATGCCAAGATCCACTTCTTCACCCTCCAACACCTCCTTCATCAAAAAATCGTACTCAAGCAACTGATCACTTGAAGCTAGGTACCTATGATGCTCGAACAAAGCAACATTTTTCATGAAATAGTCTTTGTTGTTTAGAGAAACAGCGAATCTAAGACTGGATAATATGTTCGATAAAGCTTTGGCATAATCCTTCTTTTTCATACAATAAATCCCTAAATAATAACATAATTCTAAATAATGATTCTTATTAACCAGAGAAACGTAATAGTTATTGATTTGGTTAAATAATTGATGATCAATCTGAAATTCCTGCAAACAATCATCGACTGAAAAAGAATGAATATTCGCAGCCTTTACAATAGTTGTCATGCTGGGCAAAATTTCAAAGGGATAGTTTTTGAGAAACTCAATGTACTCAGGGAGCACATGCTTGTTTCCACATAATAGTTCAATATTGTACCAGTTCGCCTTGGCCCATATATTAAATTTCCGCACCTCTTTATAACCGATTTCATCCAGTCCCTCAAACCAGCTCAAGTCGGAGTATCCCTTAATACATTGTTGGGCTTCAATATATTTTCCTTGAAACTCCAATGCTGCCCCTTTTAATAAGTAGCCTTGTCCATAATACACAACGAGATGTCTTTCCAGCGATAGCAGCTGGTCCTCATTAGTAACCTTCATATTGTTTTGAGAACGATACACCATCTGCGACAGACTTAGCAATTCATCTGCAAATACTTCAACTACATTCCATTTTTCATGTGTGTAATATACATTAGCCAAATTCAGCAAACCATCAAGATGGTAGCCTTCAGGCAGCCGATTTCTATATGGTTCAAAGCGTATAGCAGCTTGTATGTTCTTCTCTGTGTCTTCCCCAAGCGAAAGGCGGAACAGACGATATTGACTAATCGCCAGCCGTTCGGAATGCTGGTACTTCTCGCTTTCAATTACAGCCTTGTAAAAAGCAAGGGATGCCTCCTTGTATCCTTCCTCATAGAGCTGCTCCCCAATAGCAAAAATCGTTGGTACATAGTTCAGATCTTCCAGCATTTTTTCCAGTACTCTATTAATGCAATCCATTTCTCCGAGTTCTGCACAACGTAGTAAAAAGGACTTTAACCGTCGTCGATTCAGCTGATCCTTCTCTATACATTCATCCACAAACAACGGATACAAGGCTCCAGTAGGTAATTCCAGTGCTTCTGTCATAAGATCCAGCTGGCCAATTGAAATCGGCTTGGGAGGATTGCCATTAAGAATCGAACTAAGCGTTCCACGATTTATTCCAGTCAAGTTAGACAGGCTATGTAAAGTGTATCCTCTTGCTTCAATCTCATGATGTAAAACTGAACGGATCGAAGATCGCTGATTGATCATATGCGGCTCCCCCTATCGATCTCCTATATTTTTACACATTATACGAAATTATGAACAAGTGGTCAATTAATTATTATACTCTGTAATAATCACAATAAATAGGAACCTTCCCCTAAGGTAAGGTCCCTATTTAAATTAAACTTCCAGAATCGATGGCATAATATGAGGTGTGCGGCCAACTTCTTTAAGGAAATATCTACGCATCACTCTATGTGTAGCTCTGATCCAGGCAGCGTTGCTATACTCCTCTTTCTCTCCGAGCTTGGTCAGACTACGACGCAATACCATCTCTGCTCTTCTAAGGAGAGGTCTGGCATCCTGCATGTAAACAAAACCCCTAGTCACAATATCCGGTCCTGACAAAATTTGCCGCGTCTTCACATTAACCGTCATTACAACGATAACAATTCCTTCCTGTGCAAGCTCCACTCTTTCTTCCATTAACTGATCCTCGTTGCTGCGCATTTCGCCGTTGCTGACGAGCACCTCTCCTGCAGGAATCGCTCTTCCTTTTTTTGCACGGCTGCGATAAACCGAGAGTGTATCCCCGATATTCATCATGAAAACATTTTCTTCACTAAGACCCGTCTGAACCGCAAGCTTCTTGTGACTTAGCAGCATACGGTATTCCCCGTGAATCGGAATAAAATATTTAGGACGGATAAAGCTCAGCATCAGCTTTAAATCTTCACGACAGCCATGTCCAGATGCATGGATACCTACTGCAGGACCATAAAGCACATCAGCTCCTGCTCTCATTAGTGTATCGATGCTGCGATTCACATTCGGGCCATTTCCCGGAATAGGAGAGGATGAGAAAACAACGGTATCCCCGGGATAGATCTGTACAGAGCGATGGGCTCCTGAAGCAATGCGGCTAAGCGCTGCATTAGGCTCCCCTTGGCTGCCTGTGCACAAAATCAGTATCTGATGATCCTCGTATCGGTCAATATGTTTTACGTCAATCAACATACCCTCAGGGATACGGATATAACCAAGCTCTTGACCAATTGTAAACACTCGCTCCATACTGCGGCCGATTACGACGATTTTGCGGCTACAGAGAATAGCTGCCTCTACCACCTGTTGGAGACGGTTAACGTTAGATGCAAATGTAGCAAATAAAATTCTTCCTTCACAATGCCGGAAGGTTTCGTAAATAGAGTAGCCAACACGACTATCCGAAGGAGTGAAGCCCTCTTTTTCACTATTAGTGCTATCCGCCAGAAGGGCCAAAACTCCGTTGCCTCCAACTGCTGCCATTTTAAACAGATCAGCCGGTTTGTCTTCTGGTGTAAAATCGAACTTAAAATCCCCCGTATGCACTACAGCCCCGTATGGCGTGTCTACAACAATTCCAAATGCATCAGGAATGCTATGAGTTGTTCTAAAGAAATGGACAGCCAGATGATTAAAAGCATACCGATCATTCTCCTGGAATACATGAAGCTGAACTTCTCCAAGCATTCGGTACTCTTCCAGCTTAGCCCGAACTAAACCGATCGTTAGCGGGCCTCCATATACAGGCACAGATAACTGGCGAAGTACAAATGGAAGAGCTCCGATATGATCCTCATGACCATGAGTCAGAAAAAGACCTTTAATTTTATGCTGATTTTGTATCAAATAGCTAATATCCGGAATAATGTAATCAATTCCCGACAATTTTGAATCAGGAAATTTAAGCCCGGCATCGATGATAACGATCTCATTTTTAAATTCAATACCATACATATTTTTGCCGATCTCTCCGATACCCCCGAGCGAAAAAATACGAACTGGCGGCTGAGATGATCTGGGACGGCGATAAGGTCTTGCTTGTTTAGTAACTACTTCATTCATTATGTGATATAATCCTCTCTCGAATAATACGGACTCCTCTATTTTCAATTATACTTAATATTAATCACAATAACTATTTTAATTTTTACGAGAATAGGACAAGAATACATTAAACATATTACACAAAAAAACGGCCACCCCAGGGCAACCGAATTCGCAGCCATATCGTAACAATTATTGAACTGTATTACTTCAAGGCAACGTAAAACAATCTAGTCGCACCCTCATCCGGCTCTTCCCATTTAAAATCAGCGTAACAGAATACTTTTTTAAATCCACTCTTCAGAAGTGCCTCTCTCATCCAAGCTGGATCGTAAGCCCGTTGAACATGGCTCTCCTCGAAACGTCGATACATATCTGGACCGTTCTCTTCCTCACGTGCAAAAATAGTTAAATCATGTTGTATTTCCGTTCTGTTTGGATCAAACTCACAGGTCCATATGTAAGATACCGAGTCATCATCCCAAATGAAAGGCTGTTCCTCTTCATAACGCTGCAGAGTTTTCGGATGATGAACATCAAACAAGAAAGTGCCTCCATCATTAAGCCCTTCATAGGTTCGGTTGAACGTACGAAGAATATCCTCTTCTTCCAGCAAATAGTTCAGACAATCGCAGAAGGAAATGACCGCATCAACTGGCTCCGGCATTTCCCATGCTGTCATATCCTGCTGAACCCAGCGAATGACACCTTCTCTAAGCAGCCTTGTACCATTTGCGATCATTTCCATTTTACGGTGAGCCACTGACAGCATATCCCCGGACAGGTCGATTCCGGTCACTTGAAATCCTTCATTCGCAAGCGGAATCGAGAGACTGCCTGTTCCACAGCCCAGGTCCACAACTGTATTCGGCATACCGTATTTCTCCCATGCTGTATAAGCGAATGTAAGCCATTCCGAATATGGCATTTCTTGCATCAGTTCATCATATACATAGGCAAATTTACGATAGGAAGCCATGTTGTCACCGCTCTTTCTATTTGTCAGACTCCTCAGCCTTCGAGTTTGCCAAATACGTCCAGTTTTCTTTTTGCGTAATCTTGCCTTCCTTCATAAGCTTGCCAAGAGCACGCTTGAAGGCTGCCTTGCTAATTCCAAAACGCTGCTTGATCAAATCAGGAGCCGTATGATCCGAATAAGGCATCCCGCCTCCAGGTCGGCTCTCAAGATAAGCGTAAATTTTGTCAGAATCTTCATTGCGCCCGATTTCTTTACGCTGAGCCATAGACAGGTTGACTCTGCCATCCTCACGAATATGCGATACTCTAACCTTAACTCTCTCCCCCAATCGCAACAGATGGCTACGTTCCGAGGAATGAATTAGACCGATAGCGCCAAAGCCGAGTACTCCGCCTTCTACCACAACAAATGTACCCATTTGCAGCGGTTTATACACGATAGCTTCCAGCCATTCATTTTTCCATGTCGAAGGAGCATGGAATGCTAACGTAGCAAGCTCCTGCTCTCCAGCAAGCTTCGCTTTCAGCCGACCTTGCTTATCGTGCTCCATAATAACGAATACTTGATCCCCTACTTGCGGGTGAAGCTCTCTTAATTCAGGAAGCTCACGAATCGGAAGGAGCAACTGACGACCAAGCCCCATCTCCAGAAAGCAGCCAAGACGCGGATGAACATCAGCAACTTCCAGAAGAGCGAGCTGACCCAGAGTCAAATACGGCTTCTTCATCGTTGCCGCAAGCCGGTCATCTGTATCAAAAAAAAGGAATACTTCAACCATATCACCAGGCTTCACCTCAGAAGTCAGCTCAGAGTAGTGAAGCAATATATCCTGTGTACCCCCGCTTAGAAAATATCCAAAGGGTGACACTTCTCTATCAATTGGAAGGGTTACGAGCGTTCCTGCTACAAGACTCATACGTTCTCCACAACTTTAGCGTCAGACCATAACCGCTCGATATTGTAATATTCACGCTCATCGCGATGGAATATATGAACAACAACATCTCCAAGATCCATAAGCACCCAGCGTGCGGAATTCATTCCTTCAATCCCACGGATTTCGGTTCCTGCTTCCTGGGCACGCTTGCGAACTTCTGTTGCAATGGCCTGAACTTGGGTGTCGGAATTCCCGTGGCAAATGACGAAATAATCTGCTATTAATGATACTTCCTTAAGATCAAGAGCTACAATGTTCATTGCCTTTTTATCTTCCGCAGCGTTTACCGCAAGGTTCATCAATTCATTAGGTGATACTGGCATTCAATCAACCTCCGTTTAGTTAATCATTTTTATGTGTTTCACGTCCGCCCAAGCTGTCTGATCAAATCATTACGAGAAAGTACCGTAGTCGGAAAAATTTGCTTTCGTTTCTCCAGCAAGAAGGTGATCGTCGAATCAAATCCGGCTATCAAAGCTTCTTCCAGATGATGTTCAGCCAGCTCACGAATTGTATCGACTCCAGGAAATGATCTCCCCGGTTCAATATAATCTGCCAAGCATACGATTTTGTCCAGCTTGGTCATACCCACACGCCCTGATGTATGATATCGCACAGCATCAAGAACCTCTTCATCCGCTACACCGTAATCTCGTTTGGCGATAAAAGCACCAACCTCAGCATGCAATAGCTGTTTATCATATTCCAGCAGTTCGGGATTCAATCCATTATCTATCATGACTGCTTCCTGCTTCTCAATCGGCCAGAACTTGGCCAAATCATGCAAAAGGGCGGCAAGATCTGCTTTTACCGGATCTCCCCCGAATCTTGTCGCTAAAATAACGGAAGTCTCCATAACACCTTTTACATGCTCCCAGCGTTTGGCTGGCATTTGGGCCGCAACAATGTCAAGCAGTTCCTCACGGCTGTATACCATACAATCCGCTCCTTATCATATATTCATACACTACTTCTGGCACCATATATCGAACAGACAATCCTCTTGAAATACGTCTGCGAATCAGACTGGACGATATATCAACCAGCGGCATCTCGGCGAGATTAACCGCTTCCTGAATAGATGTTGGCAGCAGATCAAGCTCCATAAAACTGCCAGGCCGTTGTAGACCGATGAACTTAAGCAGTGTAGTCAATTCCTCGATACCTTCCCATTTGGGCAAATAATTTACCATATCGGCCCCAATGATAAAGTATAAATCTACGTCAGGATACTGTTTGCGCAGTTCCTTTACAGTATTGATCGTATATGAAACTCCGCCTCTTTGAAGCTCGATATCAATCGCTTTGAAAGCAGGGTGCTGATCAGTTGCAGCAGCTACCATTTCCAGTCTCTGCTGCCCACTTATTCCTGCCTGATGCTTGTGCGGAGGGATATGAGAAGGCATGAACCATACCTCTTCGAGCTGATATTGCTCCCGGGCAGCTTCAGCTGCAAGCAAATGACCAAGGTGGATCGGATCAAAAGCGCCTCCCATAATTCCGACTTTCTTCATTATATATTCCCTCCATCAAGCTAAGGAAGCTCAATCTCCTTATACTCGCGGGATTCTTTGTACAAAATAATCGTTCTTCCGATCAATTGAACAAGCTCGGCACGTGCGCTCTTGGCGAGCTCTTCCGCGATTTCCTTCGGATCATCGAGATTGTTGTTAAGTACGGACACTTTGATCAGTTCTCTCCGCTCCAATGCTTCCGAAATCTGAGTAATCATATGCTCGTTAGTACCGCCTTTACCTACTTGAAAAATAGGTTGAAGGCTATGAGCCATACTCCGTAAATATCTTTTCTGTTTACCGGTCAACATGTAAATTCATTACCCCTTATCATTTTTTCAGTCACTTCAATTTAAGCTTTCAGATACAGCTTCTCTCATCGCATCAATCGGCGCTGTAAGGCCTGTCCAATATTCAAATGCATATCCGCCTTGGTATACGAACATGCCCAGACCATTATGGATGACACAGCCCTTCATTTCGGCCTGCCGCAATAATTCTGTCTTAAGTGGATTATAGATTAGATCACTCACTACAATGCCATCAGGAATAAGGTCAGCCTTTATCGGAGAAGCCTCGATATCCGGATACATGCCAACAGAAGTCGTATTGATCAACAAATCGACCCCTGCTACATAATCAGGCACTTCATCCATACTGCAGCCCTTAATATTTCCTAGCTGGCTCCATTCCTGCGCCAGCTCATTAGATTTACTTGCTGTACGATTTGCAACGATTACTTGGACTGGCCCTTCTTTGAGCAGAGCATATATAACGCCACGTGCGGCTCCTCCAGAGCCGAGTACGAGCACGTTTTTACCTCTTAGGTCAGAAATGGCTTCTTCCTTTAATGAACGGATATAACCGATACCATCCGTATTATATCCTGTCAAAACTCCTTCGTCATTGACAATCGTGTTAACGGCTCCTATATAACGAGCTCCTTCATCAATGACATCCACATATTTCATAACTTCCACCTTATGGGGAACCGTTACGTTAACCCCTCGAAATCCGAGTGCCCGAACGCCTTGAATGGCATCCTTTAGATTATTCCTGGTTACATGCAGTGGGACATACGTTCCCGGAACTCCTGTCGCCTTAAGCGCCGCCATATGCATTGCCGGTGATTTTGAATGCAGAATAGGGTCTCCCATTACACCAAGCAGCAGATGAGTATCCTTCAGCTCTTTTTTTATAACATCCATAGTTTCTCCCCCTCAGACACTACGTAAACCATTAAATAATCGAAGGACGAATCATCACTTTAATCCCTTTAGGAACATGAACCGCTACGATTGCTCCCTGATCATTATTAATTTTTATCCAGCCAAGGCCTGAAATGAACAAGTCGCATTTATTTCCCTTCGTAATTCTGAATTCATGCCTTGTCCATTCCGGAAGCTTGGCAATGTTCTCTTTGCTAGGTGGATTCAGCAGCTCGCCAGCGTGGTTTGCGAATAGCTCATCAGCTTTTTCGAGCTTGGTCCGGTGAAGAGGAACTCGTCCACTAACAAAACAAGTGAAGGATTGACGATTACCCTGAATAAAATCAAACCTGCCAAATCCACCGAAAAAAATAGTCTGGCCTTCGTTTAATTGATAAACAGCCGGCTTCATTGGCTTGTCTGGCAGAATAACTCCCAGATCCTGAGGACTAACTAATTCGGAATAACGGGATGGATACACGATTCCCGGAGTATCAATGATGTATTTGCCATCATCCAGCGGGATATGCACCATATCAAGCGTAGTTCCAGGATAACGCGACACCGTCAACTCTTGATCAAGATCGCTATAATCACGAATCAAACGATTAATAAGCGTAGATTTACCGACATTAGTCGCTCCAACTACATAAACATCACGATCCCCGCGATATTCACCGACCGCTTCAAGAAGGCGATCAAATCCACTGTTCTGTTTTGCACTGCAAAGTACAACATCCTCTACCTTGAGGCCAGCATCTTTCGCTTCCTTCTGCACCCAGTTACGGACTTTGTTCCAATTTGTTACTTTTGGAAGCAGATCAATTTTGTTTACAGCCAGCAGGACCGGATTGTTGCCGATAAATCTCTGCAAGCCAGAAATCACGCTGCCTTGAAAATCAAAAATATCAATGATATGAATTACGAGTGCCTGTTTCCCGCCAATTTGTCCAAGCAGGCGCAGAAATTCATCCTGCTCTACAGTAACACTCGATGATTCATTGTAGTTTTTGATCCGGAAGCAACGCTGGCAAATGATTGGTTCTCTTTCAAACGCCTGCTTCGGGGTATATCCCGGTTTGCCCTGATCCTCGCTTTGCAAGCTGATCCCGCAGCCACTGCAGCGAAGTGCTTCTTGCTCCATCTGACCTCGTACTTCTGTCATCGCTTCTTTTCCTCCTCAAGCCATAATCCTGATTTACCGAGACGCCGCTTGACGATTCTTTCCATAAGGCGATTGATCCGAGTCCCGACCCCTTCGTCTCCCACAGAGATCGGTAAAACCAATACCGTAAACAATCCCTGACGATTGCCACCGAGTACGTCTGTCATGAGCTGGTCGCCGATCACAATCGTCTCCTGTGGCCTGATATCCATCAATTGCATAGCTTTATGAAATGCTGATCCTGACGGTTTTCTGGCCTTATGCACGAATTCAATATTTAAAGGAGCAGCGAAAATGGATACCCTGTCCAAATTATTGTTCGACACAATCACAAGTTTAAATCCGGCTTTTTTCACTTTCTCAAACCAAAGAATCAACTCTGGAGTCGCTAATGGAGCTTTGGCTCCAACAAGAGTGTTGTCCAGATCAGTAATAATTCCCCGATACCCTTTGGCATAGAGATCTTCCAAATCAATATCAAATACGCTGTCTACTCGCAGCTTTGGCAAAAATCTTTCAAACAAATACGTTCACCTCAGTTTCATACGACAAACTATACCATAATCTTTATCCAACTTCCTTATATTTTAAAAAAGAAAACATCCCCGTTGCAAGCAGCGGGGAATTAGAAAGGTTATTTTTTTTCGACTCTTTTTCGGGTGACTTTAAATATTTGCCTTGACAGTGTCTGAACCTCTCTCCACTGTTGAGTGGTGAATGAGTAATGGCTGTAGCTCGCACGCTCAAACTGAGCAAGCAGAGAATCTAGCATAGCAGAAAGCTCCGGCTTTTCTATTCGCCAGCGATTAAAGGATTCTCGCAGAGTCTCACTGTCATTACGACTAAGTCCTCTACGCTTAAGACGATGAACAACTCGCATCGTCTCATAAACCGCTTTTTCCCCCGGAGTTAAGGAGCGTCCCTTTCGAAGCCTGAATATCCCAAAGTATATCGCGGATCGAAGCCAATAGGCTGCTGCCAGTACAACAATAATAATAGATATGATTGTAATAGTTCTCAGAACTGTGGAGTTGAGCCATGCAAATCCCTGAAATCCCCCTGTCTCCAACTCATCAAGCTGTTGATCCGCACCTGTGGAGACTACACTTCCATCTTCATCCCAATAAAGCAGCGGTGCATCAAATCCTGGGGTCGCCTCAAAAGTTATCCATCCGTATTCGCCAAAATATAGCTCTGCCCACGAGTGTGAATCAGCATTGTTCACCCTATAAGACCCGGATTCACTAGTTGTCATTCTTTGCTGCATAAAATCAGAAGCCGGCAAAGTGCCCGGTGCATATCCTTTAACCCATCTAGCGGGTATTCCTAGCGACCTGGCCATCATAACCATAGCCGTGGAGTAATAGTCGCAATACCCCTGCTTGATTTCAAATAAAAAGCCATCTACAAAATCTTCGCTTTGCTTTCTCGACAAATCCGGCTTATTAGTATATTCATAATTTTGCCTTAGATAAGACTGCAGCAATTCCATCTTTTTGTATGGCGTAGCGCCTGATGCTGTAACCTCTTCTGCCAAATCTTTAACCCGCTGTGGAAAGGTGTTTGGTATTTGTAAATAATCTGAATTTTGCGTATTTGAATAAAGATCCTCGTAGCTCGCCTTTTGTACTTCTTCCAAAGGAATAAGCGGGACATCTGAAACGACCTTGTAACGCTTTGGATAAATATTAGCCTCTGACGAGTCAAGAAGAGCTAAATCGCTATCACCAAAGTGAAGTTCTGCCTCCCTACTTGCCCAACGCAGCTGTGGAGCCGGAATATCTTCATCCTCTTTCTTAATTATCTCTACACTTCTAATAGTATATGCCCCGAACAAAACCGGATACGGACGGTCAGTCTCCATCGTAACAATCTGTTCAACACGCTGGGTCTTGATTTTAGGAAACTCCTCTGTCACCATTTCTCCAGTTGAAGCTCCTGAATGCAGCATATATCCCCGCTTTTCCTGTTCCAGGCTGTCCCAGCCTGCTCCGGTATAAATACGACGTGTCTCGCCCCTCCAATATGAGCGGATCGGCGTTTGAACAGACATCACTGGGCTATACAGAAATTCAAACCCTTCGCCCAATGTGGAATCATCGCGACTATAGCCTGACACTACATTTTCAGGGGCTATATATTGAATCCCCTCTGTATTTGATGCTGCCACCGTTGCGCTGGAACCGCCCTCTCCACCTCCTCTGTTCTTCCAGGCAGTATAAGGATCTGTTAACAGTGGAGTTACTGACGGAACACTTATACCAATCAGAATGACGCATGCTACAATTACGCTCACATTCAATAAAACTTTAATAGGTTGCCGTCTCAAGGACTTCCAGCCAAGAGGATATTTAAGCTGATATTTTCGAAAATGGTGACTGCTGAGCCAACCCAATCCAGCAAATACTGTCCATGCTACATTGTGCCAGCACTTATATGGTGTAAAAGAGTCCAAGATTGTAAACGCAATCATAATCACGCCTAGAAGCATCAAAATATGAAGCCGTTCCCTCACAAACCTCCAAATAAGCTCAAACAACCCCCAGGTTACTAAAGAAAACCAAATATAGGGCGACAAATGAGCAGCCATTCCTATCAGTTGATCCGGAAAAAAATTCCCCGTGGGTACATACACTTCATAAGCAATCAGAACAATCCACCAACTGATTACAACTGCCAAGGATTTAAGAATCCAGCTCCAAATATTAGGAAGTGGCAGCGCTGAAATCGCAGCAATCGATATTAAGGTTACAGCTACCAGTGTCGTTGTCTGCATGAACCACATCGATTCTGTAAAGTTAACCCATTGAAGAGCGATAATGACAATCCATAATATTGAAATTACCCGATACCACGAATAAGTCTTATTTATTTCCTGTCCTCCCCATTTCATCACTTTTCACCTCCAAGAGCAGAAGGCAGATTAGTTAATGAAGATACCCTGATTCCAAATATATTCCGATCTTTTAAAAGACTACTCCAATGAGTATACTTACCGCCAATCGATGTTTCATCTTGAATCAGAATATGATAAGGGAGCATTCGCCTTGAGCCTGCCCATCGGAGCATGCCCATTGCTTGTTCATCGGCAAGCGGAGTAATCAGTATAAAAAATGCACCCTTTGGAAAATACTCGCGGTTGGCCTCAAGTTTCTCCTTATAGCCACCATAACCATCTGCAGTGATATCCACTAAGTGATGAAGCATCTGCTGGCGCTCCAGATAACTCTCGGCAGGAGCAAAGCCGCGGAATTTTTGTCCTAGTGTGCACAGCCCTATATTCATTTTTTGCCTGGAACCATACTCCAATAAAGAAGCTGCTGTTGATACAGCCAGTTCAAATTGGGCTGTGGATTTATAGCTGATCGAATGTGTATCAAGCACAAGTACAGTCTTTTGCAGTGATTCATGCTCAAACTCTTTTGATTTCCACGCCCCCGTTTTAGCTGTAGCATTCCAGTGAATCCGCGAAAATCGATCACCGTATACATAATCGCGTACTCCGTTGATTTGAGTAGTCTCACGGCGTGATAAGGATAAGGTAGCTTCCGGTCCGGCCACCCGTGAGTTTTTGCTATGCAAATACCAATGCTGAATAAATACCGTACGCGGTAAAATGCTAAATTCGCCGGAGGTATGAAATACCCCCTTATGTTTCATTAGTCCGAAAATATCTTCCGCTGAACACACTGTTCCAGCAAAAGAGTATCTCCCCCGCTCCAGTGGCGGTGTCTGAAATATAAGCTCAGACTGATTGTGCTGATGTGGTACAATACTATCCTCAAATATCCATGACTCTCCGTTGTGTTTCTCAAGTCGCTCCTGCACAATGATGTAAGGGAGCGGCATAAATGCCGGAAGCTCAAGCGTCAGTTTAACGATAATCTGCTCGCCTGCTTTTAATAATCCCGTGCGCTCGCCTTCTAGTCCCAGTTGACGTTTTCCTTTGATTCGCCTGATTCCGCTGAAGCCCCCAATAGCCCAATATAGTGCAAGAATCGAAACCATGGTGAACAGCATAAAGGATGTTTTACCGCCTTGAAACAACACATAGAGCAAGCAAATGATCCACAAAATTGCTACTTTCCAGGTATTAATAGAATTTAGTCCCGATACTATTGTACCGAGCGTCTCCCGAATTTGAACTCGCATAATTATACACCCGCAGATACCGGCACATTAATCTGCCTTAAAATTTGCTGGAGCACCTGATTCGTTTTTACACTGTCCAGCCTGAATTCCGGTTTCAAAAGCACGCGATGTCCCAAAATAAACGGAGCCAGGGTCTTAATATCATCCGGAAGAACGTAGTCTCTTGACTGGACGTATGCATAAGCTTTGACAGCCATCATGAACGCCAATGACGCTCTCGGAGATGCTCCCAGAAGCACAGCCTCATGCTCCCTTGTACGACGCACAATATCTAGCAAATAATCGGTTAGTGCATCACTTATATGTACATCCCGGACTTCTCGCTGCATGGAAGCGATCTCTTCCATCGATGTAACAGGCTGCAAATCATCGACAGGTTGACCTAAATGATGACTGTGCAGAATCGCCTTCTCTGTTTTTGCATCGGGATATCCCATAGCAATCTTCATCATGAATCGATCAAGCTGAGCTTCAGGCAGCATATAAGTACCTTCAAAATCAATAGGATTTTGCGTCGCACACAGCATAAAAGGATGGGGAAGGTCGTAGGTAAACCCGTCGGCTGTTACGCTTCTTTCCTCCATTACTTCCAGCAGTGCTGACTGGGTTTTTGTCGTTGCCCGATTAATTTCATCTGTCAATAAAATATTTGTTATGACTGGACCTGGTCTGAATACAAAACGTTCTTCATGCGGATGAAATACCGATACTCCGGTAATATCACTAGGAAGGATATCCGGGTTACATTGAATGCGCCGATAATCTCCGCTCATAGATTTAGCCATCGCCTTGATCAGCTGAGTTTTCCCTGTACCGGGAACATCTTCAATTAACACATGTCCACTGGCCAGCAATGCAGTGAGCAATAAGTCAATTTCAAAATCTTTTCCTAAAATACATGATTTCAGATTGTTTTTTACTAGATTCAAAATCGAGATAGATTGCTCATTTACGGGCATGTCATTTCCCTCCCAAGTATTTGATCCATGAAGTAATTTCAAATCTTTGGATGTATATATCTTCCTAATTGTACATGAAAGATGTATATAGGGAAACATGTTCATCATACCCAGTTTTTATAGGACAAAAAACTGCCGGAGAAAAAACTCCCCGGCAGCATTAACAGCTGTTGCATAAGCTTTATTGAAATTATCCTTTGGGTCTGACAACAAGTGCAGCCAGAAAAGAGAATATGATGGCTGCCGAAATACCGGCGCTTGTCACATCAAATATTCCTGTTATGACCCCGATCCACCCATCCCTCTGCAGTTCAGTGAGAGCCCCGTGTACCAATGAATTGCCAAAGCTTGTAATTGGAACCGAAGCTCCAGCACCCGCGAATTTCACAAGTGGGTCATACCATCCAACCGCATCCATTACTGCACCAATGACCACCAACGTACTCATCGTATGAGCGGGGGATAACTTGAATACGTCAAACATAATTTGTCCAACAACGCAAAACAATCCTCCGATAACAAACGCCCACAGAAAGATCATTTTTCAACCTTCCTCCCTTTCCAGAGTCATCGCTCTTGTTCTTCATATAAAATGAAATTCCGACTAATGTACGCCACCAAGGCCAAAAATCACGTGAATCATACCGATGATAAACGCCGCTACGACACCAAACACGATGACAGATCCTGCCAGCCTGAACATATTGGCACCTACGCCTAACACTAACCCCTCTGCCTGAGATTCCAACGCAGATGAACACATGGAATTTGCAAATCCGGTAACCGGGACTGCTGATCCAGCACCTGCCCATTGAGATATTTTATCGTATATGCCTAGCGAGGTCAGAATGATCGACGCAATGATGAGCAATGCGACCGTTGGACTGCTCGCTTCTTTTGCCGTCATTCCGAAGGACGTCATCAATATCTGCTGAATACACTGACCTAGAAAGCAGATGAAGCCTCCTACAAGAAATGCCTTCACACAGTTACCCAGTACATTTGTTTTGGGCTCATGCTTCTTGGCAATCCCCTTGTAGTCCTGCTCGGTCAATGACAGTCCTTTCTGCTTACCTCCGTTCCCGGACTTCGTCTTCGTTGACAAATGTCATCCCTCCTTCCAAGATGCTTCAAGCTAATCCTGATGCTGTACATTCATTATTTACCATCCTGCTTCTAGTTATGTTTGGTAAATCATCCATAGTGTGAACCAAGCTTTTGCCTTATGTAACAAAAGGCTCTTTTCGTAAATATTGTTGCTTAGTCAACGATATTGAAGCACGATTTGAAGCGTGGACTAACACCGACAAAGGCGGGATATTAAAATGGGTCAATGATGGTACTTATCTTGAAATGGATAATTTTCGGTTGACTAAATGATGAAATAATACATTTTGCTAAATCATTAAAATGACAGATAATTTTTAAAGAATACCAAACAAGAGGCTGCCCCAAAAGTCATCTAAAAGATAACTTTTTTAGGGACACCTCTTTTTAATAGATCAGGAAGTATAACTTTCGCTGGATCGTAGCAATGTAGAATGCCTTGCCATTAGCAGTAGATAGGCATGATATCTGGAAAAGCTTGCAAAAATGCATCTTTATTAAAAGTAGCCATGAAAGGATGAGCCAAAGCATGCAAAAATGCAGGAATATTTTCAGAATAGTCTAGTTTGAAAAGAGTCTTTAGAGAAAGCCTGCACATTTGCAACCATTTAGGACATTTAAAGAATTTACATGATCTAAACCTGCACATTTGCAACAATTTTAGGAATTCCGATCATAACTCTATCTCACATGAGATACAGTTTTGGGACAGCCCCGTGAATGATCTTTTTATGGAATTAACATGATTTCTTCTATCCCCTACGAAAATGTTACAAATACTGCAAAATAATAACCAGCAGAATAAAAAGAACACATATTAAAAGCCAATCTTTGGAGTAACGTTCCATGATGCTTTGCCTCCCTCGTCTCCCCAAGCAATCATTTTGATGCAGTATATGCGCAGCATAACTTTTCGGTGCTATTCATAATTACTTCTCTTGTCATGGACAATCTTTAAAAGGAGGTTCATACTAAATTAAGGTATACAATTAATGACGAAATTGAAGGAGAACAAGACAAATGGACAATAAAACTTTAGAGCTCTTTAAACATCTGACTGAGTTTCCATCTGCTTCCGGGTTTGAAAGGGAGCTTCGGGTTTGGGTGAAAGATAAGCTATCTCAATATACAGAAGAATTTGTTCAAGACCGGATGGGCAGCCTGTTTGGCGTATTGCGCGGAGATGACCAAGGACCCCGGGTTATGGTAGCTGGCCATTTTGATGAAGTCGGGTTCATCACTACACGAATTAGCGACAACGGAATGGTCTACTTTCAGCCTCTCGGGGGCTGGTGGAGTCAGGCTGTTCTGGCACAGCGGCTGCAAATTGTTACTCCTCAGGGTAAAATCGTTGGCGTCGTCGGCTCTATTCCTACGCATTTGCTTGATGAAGCACAGCGCAGCAAACCTGTAGATATTAAAACCATGTATCTGGACATCGGAGCGGACAGCCGTGCAGAGGCCGAAGCTGCCGGAGTTCGTCCAGGACAACAAATCGTACCGATCTGTGAATTTACGCCTATGGTCAATCCTAAAAAAATTATGGCTAAAGCTTGGGATAACCGTTACGGGGTAGGTCTCGCTATCGAGCTCATGGAGGCGCTCCATAAGGAGAAGCTTCCTAATACACTATACTGTGGAGCAACCGTTCAAGAGGAACTGGGGCTTCGCGGAGCCCGGACGGCTGCTAATCTGATTCAGCCTGACATCTTCTTTGGTCTGGATGCAAGTGCAGCTAATGATATGATGGGTGACAAGCAAGCCTTCGGACAGTTGGGTCAAGGTGCATTGCTGCGTATTTTTGATCCAACAATGCTTACTCATCGCGGCATGGTGGAGTACATTCAGGATACTGCCGATACCCATAAAATCAAATATCAATATTTCGTATCTCCTGGTGGAACGGACGCTGGACAAGTACATTTAAGTGGAATCGGTGTCCCTTCAACTGTAATCGGTATTTGTTCCCGTTATATTCACACTTCTTCATCCATCATCCATACGGATGATTATGATGCAGCGAAAGAGCTTCTGATCAAGCTCGTCAAAGGGCTCGACCGTACAACCTTAAACACTATACTGGATCGGTGTTAAATCATCAATTCTCTTCATTAAGGGGCTGTCCCAAACCACCATGGCCTAGCGGCCACCACCATGAATGAAAATGTACTTGG
>RCUF01000095.1_pt1 | contig 56572 bp, 66 predicted proteins | sample 2166311 | NCBI WGS metagenome assembly RCUF01 (sample SAMN09932608, study PRJNA488358) | compost metagenome | feature: garden; material: soil; isolation source: compost soil in 4-hydroxybenzonitrile-enriched culture | place: Germany: Experimental Botanical Garden Goettingen | collected 2016-01-27
CCTCGCTGAAAGCTCTCCCGAACCATACGCATAGCGTATGGTTTTCTTTTGACAATAAAAACAGCTCCTGGCCATAAGGCCAAGAGCTGCATATTCTTGATACCAAGAAATATTAACGTTTGGAGAACTGAGGTGCGCGACGAGCGGCTTTGAGACCGTATTTTTTACGTTCTTTCATCCGTGGGTCACGAGTCAGGAATCCTGCTTTTTTCAGAGCTGGACGGAATTCTGGATCTGCTTTGAGCAGTGCACGGGAGATCCCGTGACGGATTGCTCCAGCTTGACCAGAAATACCACCACCATGTGCGATAACTACAACATCGTAGTTACCATTTGTTTCAGTCAGGTTCAGTGGTTGTCTTACAATCATTTTCAGTGTTTCTACACCGAAATAATCATTGATATCACGTTTGTTAATGACGATGCGTCCTTCACCCGGTACAAGACGAACACGAGCTACCGAATGTTTACGACGACCTGTCCCATAGTATTGTACTTGTGCCATGAAACTGTCCTCCTTTTAATTATCCACGAAGTTCGTAAACTTCAGGTTTTTGTGCTGCATGTGGATGCTCAGTGCCTTTGTAAGCTTTCAATCTCAGCTTCATTTTTTCGCCCATACGAGTCTTAGGAAGCATACCATGAACAGCCAGTTCCAGCATACGCTCTGGTTTGTTTTTTACCATTTCTTGAGCGACAGTCACTTTCAGACCACCTGGGTGCAGTGAGTGACGGTAGTATTTCTTGTTTTCCATTTTCTTACCAGTCAGTACAATCTTCTCCGCATTGATAACGACAACGAAGTCACCGCCGTCAACATGTGGAGTGAATTGTGGCTTGTGCTTGCCGCGGATCAATGCAGCAGCTTCACTAGCCAGACGACCAAGAGTTTTGCCTTCAGCATCAATGATATGCCAATTGCGCTCAACTTCACTTGGCTTAGCCATATACGTAGTACGCATGAAAATGTTCCTCCCTTAGATCATTACAATCGTTAATATTCATTTATCTTCGTTCATTAAGTTATTGCATTTGTGATGGATAAAACTTACTCATTGGGTGTACATCTTAATTGGGGCTGTGGGAAAGCCATTAAGAAAACACAACTTATATACTACACGATATATAGAAATTCCGCAAGCATAATATCATGTATTTTTAAGTGTTTTTATGTGTTTTCTTCATAATCTACCTTCCACAGCATCAGGGCATGAGCCACAGCAGTCGGTCCAGCTGTACTTCGGTTCTTAGCTGCCAAAATATGCGGGATATCCTCAGGCTGTTTCTTCCCCTCACCAATCTCCAACAGCGTTCCCATCATGATCCGAACCATATGCTGCAAAAAGCCATTGCCAGTAAAATACGTATGAATAATTCCTTGATCATCCGAGTCCGGTCTGGAAAAGGAATAATCCACCGTCATATGGGCATCATAGACGGTCCGGACATGATTCGTCTTCTGCGAGTGCCGGGAAGCGAATGATGTATAATCATAAGTTCCGATTAGGAGCTGAAGGCCCTGCTTCATCGCTTCGACATCCAGACGAGTTGGATGATGCATCTGCGTCCTACGGTGAAAAATATCCGGGAAGCGATTGGCATTCACGGTATAGCGGTACGTCTTACGCTTGGCCATATGACGTGCGTGGAATTCCAGTGGCACTTCCTTGGCCTCCGTAAGAATGATGTCCTCCGGCAACCACGCATTCAGCGCCAGACACCAGCGATGTAACGGGATGCGTGATTCCGTAAGGAAATTGAAGACTTGCCCATACGCGTGCACGCCTGCGTCTGTACGCCCTGAAGCAGTTATTTTGAGCCTCTCTCCTGTTAAGGAAAAGATGGCATCTTCAATATAATCCTGAATCGTGTTGCCGCCTGGCTGTGTCTGAAAGCCGTAATAGCTGGTTCCATCATAGTTCACTCTCATGCAAATATTCCGCATGTCTGAAATCGCACCTTCTTATGGATGGTGTATGGCTCCATTTACCTTCATACACTCAGGTGATTGGATGCATGAATCCCTTCTATATGCCCACCTACTGCCAAGCTTGCAGGGGTCCATAGGACGGACGTTCAATGGAGCCTTTCTTGGCAAGGCGGATCTAGAGGGCTCAAATCAATTCATTAAAAAGGAGAAGCCCTTACAGAGCTTCTCCCACAGAAGAAAAAAAGGGCCGCTCAGAATCAATGGATTCTGCCACCCTTTCCTCTTCCACCTGCTTACGCGCGGTCAACCAATTCCAAGTAAACCATTGGAGCAGCATCGCCACGACGAGGTCCCAGTTTCAGGATACGAGTGTATCCGCCTGGACGCTCGGAGTAACGAGTAGCCAAATCGCTAAACAGTTTTTGGATTGCATCTTGATCGCCGTCCAAAGTCTCACGACGAACATATGCAGCTACTTGACGACGTGCATGCAGATCACCTTTTTTAGCTTTAGTGATCAGCTTTTCAGCGATGGAACGAACTTCCTTCGCTTTTGCCTCAGTAGTTTGGATACGCTCATACAGGAACAGATCCGTTACCAGGTCACGGAACAATGCTTTACGTGCACTGGAGTTACGGCCCAATTTTTGATATGCCATGTGTTTTCCCTCCTTCACTCAGGACGTTGCAAAACTATTCTTCCGTACGGAGTCCTAAACCAAGCTCTTCTAGCTTCTCTTGAACCTCTTCCAAAGACTTGCGGCCCAGGTTACGGACCTTCATCATATCTTCTTCAGATTTCGTAGTAAGCTCTTGTACCGTGTTGATACCAGCGCGCTTAAGGCAGTTGTAGGAACGGACGGAAAGATCCAGTTCTTCAATCGTCATTTCCAATACTTTTTCTTTCTTGTCTTCCTCTTTTTCAACCATAATCTCAGCATCTTTGGCTTCATCAGTCAAGCCAACGAACAGCATGAGATGTTCGGTCAAAATTTTAGCCCCGAGACTTACAGCCTCTTCAGGTCGAATACTTCCGTCGGTCCATACTTCGAGTGTCAGCTTATCGTAGTTGGTTACTTGGCCAACACGCGTATTTTCCACTCCGTAGTTTACACGTGAGATCGGTGTATAGATGGAGTCGACGGGGATAACGCCGATCGGCTGATCTTCGCGTTTGTTCCGGTCTTGCTTAACATAGCCGCGACCGCGATTGGCGAAAATACGCATGTGAAGTCTCGAACCCGGCCCCAATGTGGCGATATGAAGATCCGGATTCAGGATTTCAACATCACTATCCGCACGAATATCTCCTGCCGTCACTGTTCCTTCGCCTTCCGCATCGATTTCGAGCACTTTCTCTTCATCGGAATGGATCTTCAGCGAGAGAGCCTTCAGGTTCAAGATAATCTCCGTTACATCTTCCATCACACCTGGAACTGTTGCAAACTCGTGCAGAACTCCATCGATTTGCACCGATGTCACTGCCGCACCCGGCAGAGAGGAGAGTAGAATACGACGAAGCGAGTTGCCCAGCGTCGTACCATATCCGCGTTCCAAAGGTTCTACTACGAATTTCCCATAGGTGCCATCATCATTGACGTCCACCGTCTCAATTTTCGGCTTTTCGATTTCAATCACTGCAATATCCCTCCTTCAAAACGTCGCTCCTATATGAAACCTTCACCATATCCATTTTTAACCATGCAGTATTGTCTAAACAATCATTATTAGCAGATTGCAATGGTTTTATACTACACGCCCAGGATAAATCTCATTAGACACGACGACGTTTTGGAGGACGGCATCCGTTGTGAGGTACCGGAGTCACGTCTTTAATCAGGTTAACTTCCAGACCCGCAGCTTGCAGGGAACGAATCGCTGCTTCACGGCCTGCGCCTGGTCCTTTAACCATAACTTCAACACTCTTCATGCCATGCTCCATTGCAGCCTTGGCAGCTGTTTCAGCAGCCATTTGTGCAGCGTACGGAGTGGATTTACGGGAACCGCGGAATCCAAGACCGCCAGAACTTGCCCAAGAGATTGCGTTACCGTGAGGGTCCGTAATTGTAACGATAGTGTTGTTGAACGTGGAACGGATGTGTGCCACGCCAGATTCGATATTTTTACGGTCACGACGTTTGGTGCGTACAACTTTTTTCGGTTTAGCCATTGAATGTTATCCTCCTTTCTTATTTCTTTTTATTTGCTACAGTACGACGAGGACCTTTACGTGTACGGGCATTCGTTTTTGTACGTTGACCACGAACAGGAAGACCACGACGGTGACGAATACCGCGGTAGCAACCAATCTCAGTCAGACGTTTAATATTCAAGGAAATTTCACGACGCAGGTCACCTTCTACTTTTACCGTTCCGTCGATCGTTTCACGTAATTTGCTCACTTCATCTTCTGTCAAGTCGCGAACACGAGTGTTCACATCGATGCCTGATTCTTTAAGGATTTTCTGAGAAGTCGTTTTACCGATTCCGAAAATGTAAGTCAAGGCGATCTCAACGCGTTTGTCACGTGGCAAATCCACACCAGCTATACGAGCCATTTTACGCTACACCCCCTTCTTTAACCTTGTTTTTGTTTGTGTTTCGGATTTTCGCAAATAACCATTACATTGCCTTTGCGGCGAATGACTTTGCATTTCTCGCAAATGGGCTTTACAGAAGGTCTTACCTTCATGCTAATTACCTCCTCCAAGTCTTACCCTGGTAAAACTCGTTTCATAACCATTCAAAGTTTTTTGAACAAAAGATAACACACGATTTATTTCCGGTACGTTATACGACCTTTGGTTAAATCGTAAGGCGATAACTGAACGACCACTTTGTCGCCTGTCAGAATGCGGATAAAATGCATCCGCAGCTTTCCGGAAACATGAGCAAGAATTTGGTGACCGTTCTCGAGCTCCACCTTGAATGTTGCGTTGGGAAGAGGTTCGATTACAGTACCTTCTACTTCAATGACATCTTCTTTGGCCACAGCTAGTCTCCTTTCTCTTCAGTTGTTGGATTGGTGGAATCCAGGAATTCATTCACTGCATGACGCAGCTTTCCGTTCGTTACCCGACCGCATTCCTGCAAACTATTCACAACTTCGCTGCTAATTACTGACTGAGGCATCAGGTGAAGAATATTCTTCTTCTTGGCCTGGTCAAACTTACGCTTGTTGCCATCAGCAATATATACAAAACGATCATCCGCTATGGATACTACGACAGCTGCCTGACCGGTATCTCTACCTCTCAGGATTTTCACAATCTGACCGATCTGCAGGCTGTTTTGTGCTTTCATGCTTACCACCTACGATTTCAGTATAGTGAAAATCTCCATGCCGTCCGGCGTTACCGCGACCGTATGCTCAAAATGAGCACAAAGTGATCCGTCCACCGTTACGACCGTCCAGTTGTCTTCCAACGTCCGTACATGCCGGGAGCCGGCATTGACCATCGGCTCAATCGCCAGTACCATGCCTGGTCTGAGCCTCGGTCCCACGTTCGGGATACCGTAGTTCGGAATTTGCGGATCCTCATGCAGCTTGGCACCTATGCCGTGACCGACATATTCCCTCACTACTGAGAAGCCTGCATCCTCAATGTATCTCTGAATCGCATGCGAGATTGTAAACAGGCGAACATCCGGCTTGACCTGAGACAGTCCCTCCATCAGGGCGCCTTCCGTCACGTCTAATAACCTTTGAGCGGCATCCGAGATGCTGCCAACTGGATATGTCCATGCGGAGTCCCCATGGTACCCCCGATACTGCGCACCAATGTCAAACGTAACGATATCACCTTCGTCTAGCTTGCGGCTGCCGGGGAACCCGTGCACCAATTGTTCGTTGACTGAAGCGCAAATGCTAGCAGGAAAACCATTATAACCTTTAAAAGACGGCACAGCTCCCTGACTGCGAATGTACTGATCAGCTATATGATCAAGCTCGCCGGTGGTTATACCGGGCTCAATCTGTTCGGCCAGAATCTTGTGGGTCTCAGCTACGATGCGTCCGGCTTCCCTCATATAGCTCAATTCCGTTTCGGACTTGCAAACGATCATTACAATTAACCCCGCAGCAAGGATACCAGATCTTCAGATACCTGATGAATATCCTGCTCCCCGTCGATTTGACGCAAAAGATCTTTGTTCTCATAGAACGAGAGGAGTGGTGCCGTTTTGTTGCTATACTCATCAAGCCGTGTCGCAACGCTCTCTTCATTATCATCAGCGCGTTGGTACAGCTCGCCTCCGTCTTTGTCACAAATGCCTTCAACCTTTGGTGGATTGAATACCAGATGGTACGTTGCACCACAGGTCTTGCAGATGCGGCGTCCCGTAATACGGGCCAGCAGACGGTCGCGGTCTACCTTCAGATCGACAACATGATCAAGCGCCATGCCCAGACGTCCTAGAATTTGATCCAGCGCCTCAGCCTGTGCCAAAGTTCTTGGAAATCCGTCCAACAGAAAGCCTTCCTTGCAGTCTGGCTGCTGGAGTCTCTCTTCTACGATACCGATCGTAATATCGTCGGGTACCAGATCTCCACGATCGATGTATTCTTTGGCCTTGATCCCGATTGGAGTACCGAGCTTCATGGCCAGACGGAATGCATCGCCTGTAGAGATGTGCGGAATACCGAGTTCATTAACGATTACTGCAGCTTGTGTGCCTTTTCCAGCCCCAGGAGGGCCCATGATCAGAATGTTCACTCTCTCACTCCTCAAAACGACCCCTACACAAGAAACAGCACAATAGGTGCCGATGAACAGGCATAATCCTGTCCCGGAACCTATTGACTATTTATTGATGAAGCCTTTGTAATGGCGTTTAATGAGCTGGCTTTCGATTTGCTTCATGGTATCCAACGCAACACCAACGATGATGAGCAGTGAAGTACCACCGATCTGTACAGAACGAGGCAAACCAGAAAGTGCACCAAAGAATACCGGCAGAACCGAGATGACTGCCAAGAACAGTGCCCCAGTCATAGTAAGACGGGACATTACCCGCGTCAGATACGTCTCAGTGGCCTTACCAGGACGAATGCCCGGGATATAGCCGCCGTTCTTCTTCATATTGTCGGCCATTTGCTGCGGATTCATCTGCACAAAGGTGTAGAAGAATGTGAAGCCGATGATCATTACAACATATAACACCATACCAAGCGGCTTGTCATAGTACAAGTGAGTGGTTACCCATTGTGCCCATGCCTTATCCGCCCAGAAGCTTGCAATAATAATCGGGAACTGCAGCAACGACACTGCGAAGATAACCGGAATAACGCCTGCCGCATTGATTTTCATCGGAATATGCGTATTCTGGCCACCGTACATTTTGTTCCCCACAACGCGCTTGGCATACTGCACAGGAATCTTACGAATCCCTTGCTGGATAAAGATAACGCCCACGACGATCAACACTATTACCAAAACGATAATGATCGCCTTGAGAATATTGATGAACAGTTGATCCGCTTGGATGAACTGCGACTCAGCAATCGTCCGAATGTGTCTTGGTATACCAGCTGCGATCCCCGCGAAGATGAGGATGGAAATACCGTTACCAATACCTCTTTCCGTTATTTGCTCTCCAAGCCACATCAAGAACGTAGTTCCTGCTGTGAGCACGATCGCAATCAGGATGTAGTCTGCAACTGTTGCCCCAGGAATCATTTGTGCTCCATACAGACGATTAAATCCGATAGAGGTACCAAATGCCTGAATGAGCGCCAGTACTACCGTACCATAACGCGTAACTTGCGCCAACTGCTTTTTACCATGCTCCCCTTGCTTTGCCCATTCCGCAAGTTTCGGAATGACGTCCATGGATAGGAGCTGCACGATGATCGAAGCCGTAATATACGGCACGATCCCGAGAGCAAAGATAGAGAACTGATACAACGCACCTCCGGAGAAGGTGTTCAGTAGGCCGAACAGCTCACTGCCTGCTGTATCATTAGCAAATACATTTTTGTCGACTCCTGGTACTGTAATAAATGAGCCAATACGGAACACTATGAGAATCATAAGTGTAAACCCGATGCGGTTCCGCAGATCTTCAACCCGCCATATATTAGAAAGGGCTTTGAACATTAGATCACCTCGGTTTTACCGCCGGCAGCTTCAATTTTCTCTACCGCAGATTGAGAAAACTTGTTAGCTTTTACAGTAAGCTTGACAGTGACTTCACCGTTACCAAGAATTTTGATTCCGGATTTTGTGTTTTTCACAACTCCGCTGTTAACCAAAAATTCAGGAGTCACTTCAGTACCTTCTGCAAAACTATTCAGATCTTCGATATTCACAACTGCATATTCTTTGCGAGTTGGGTTCACGAAACCGCGCTTAGGCAAGCGACGATACAATGGGTTTTGGCCACCTTCGAAGCCCGGACGTACACCACCACCGGAACGTGAGTTTTGACCTTTATGACCGCGACCTGATGTTTTACCTGTACCGCTACTAGTACCGCGACCTACGCGTTTGCGTTCTTTGCGGGAGCCAGTAGCTGAGGACAGCTCATGTAACTTCATCGTTCGTTGCACCTCCTTGATTATTTGTTGAACTTCTGTATCTCTTAAGCTTCGATTTCTTTAACCGAAACCAGATGACTTACTTTGTTGATCATACCGCGAATGGCAGGATCGTCGTTGTGAACTACAGTTTGGTTCAGCTTGCGCAGTCCCAGAGTGTTCACAGTTGTTCTTTGAATTCCTGGGCGGCCAATCAAAGAACGGACAAGGGTAATTTCTAATTTACTCATGACATATCCTCCTTAACCGCGCAGCTCTTCGACAGTTTTGCCACGCAATTTCGCTACATCTTCAGCGCGTTTCAAGCGGGACAAACCTTCCAAAGTCGCATTGACCATGTTCATGGAATTCGAAGAACCCAGAGATTTTGTCAAAATATCACCTACGCCAGCCAGTTCGAGCACCGCACGAACAGGACCGCCTGCAATTACACCAGTACCTTCAGATGCTGGCTTCAACAAGACGCGGCCTGCGCCGAACTTACCAGTAACCAGGTGAGGAACTGTAGTTCCTACGAGTGGAACGTGTACCAGGTTTTTCTTAGCGTCTTCTACACCTTTGCGAATCGCTTCAGGTACTTCGCCAGCTTTACCGATACCAGCACCAACCCAGCCATTGCCGTCACCGACAACAACCAGTGCGCTGAAACTAAAGCGACGTCCGCCTTTTACAACTTTAGCTACACGATTAATATTTACAACTCTTTCAGACAGTTCTAAAGTGTTAGGATCTACACGCAAGTCGTTAACCTCCTTTTGTAAAATGTCTTAAAACTCAAGTCCAGTTTCGCGAGCTGCTTCAGCCAGCGCTTGGATACGTCCATGATACAGGTAGCCTCCACGGTCGAAAACAACCGCAGTAACACCTTGTTCTTTACCGCGCTTAGCAACGAGTTCTCCGACTTTACGTGCGGATTCCACGCTAGCACCGTTAGCGATGTCTTTGCTCAGCTCTTTATCCATAGTGGATGCAGCTGCCAGTGTCACGCCTGCTACGTCATCAATCAGTTGAGCGTAGATATGTTTTTCAGAACGGTATACGTTCAAACGTGGACGTTGAGCCGTTCCTTGGATTTTTTTACGAACACGCAGATGTCTTCTCACACGTGCTTTGTTTTTATCCTTTTTCGTAATCATCTTCTTCTTTCACTCCCTTCAGTTTGCCTTTAACAGCTTCAGATCAAGACGCACTGGGTAAAAAAGAGGCTCGTAGTCTCCCCAAGATGGAAGACCACAGAAAGGCGGTAAGAAAGTTATTTCTTCTTACCGGCTTTACCTTCTTTACGGATGATGCGTTCGCCTTCATACTTGATACCTTTACCTTTATACGGCTCAGGCTCACGAACGGAACGGATTTTAGCAGCGTAAGCACCTACGCGCTCTTTGTCGATTCCGCGAACGATGATTTTAGTGTTCGAAGGAACTTCGAACTCGATGCCCGGTTCTGGAGTGATTTCTACCGGATGGGAGTAACCAACGTTCAGAACGATTTTATCTCCGGATTTGCTTGCACGATATCCGACCCCAACCAGCTCCAGAGATTTAGCGAATCCTTCAGTTACACCACTTACCATGTTATTGACAACGGAGCGGGTTGTTCCGTGCAAAGAACGGTGAAGTTTGTTGTCAGAAGGACGAACTACGTTAATTTCATTGTTTTCTACAGTAACCTGCATGTCTTTGTGAAGTTCACGAGTCAGGGTTCCTTTCGGTCCTTTAACAGTGATCACTGTGTTATTCAGTGTTACATCCACACCACTTGGTACTGCGATTGGTTTGCGACCAATACGGGACATGTATTGCACCTCCTATCTTCTTAGCTTTGTATTACCACACGTAGCAGATAACTTCTCCGCCGGCTTTGGACTGACGAGCTTCTTTATCAGTCATGATACCTTTGGATGTAGAAATGATCGCGATTCCGAGTCCACCCAGTACGCGAGGAACCTCATTGCTCTTCGTGTACACGCGCAGACCAGGCTTACTGATTCTTTTCAGACCAGTAATAACACGCTCGTTATTAGCACCGTATTTCAGGAAAACACGGATAATCCCTTGTTTGTTATCCTCAACAAATTCCGCATCACGAATGAAGCCTTCACGCTTCAGAATGTCTGCGATTTGCTTTTTCATTGTCGAAGCAGGCATCTCAACTGTCTCGTGGCGAACAGTGTTCGCGTTACGAATACGAGTAAGCATATCTGCAATTGGATCAGACATAGTCATTGTGTATAAACCTCCTTCCCGTTCAGGACTTTTTACCAGCTTGCTTTTTTCACGCCAGGAATCTGGCCTTTATAAGCTAATTCACGGAAGCAAATTCTGCAGATCTTGAATTTTTGCAACACGGAATGTGGACGACCACAACGCTCACAACGTGTGTATGCGCGAACTTTGAATTTCGGCGTGCGTTGTTGTTTAACTTTCATCGAAGTTTTTGCCACTTAGCCTGACACCTCCTAGATAGATTCGGAGAAATGGGCATTTGCCCACAACGTTAAGCCAATATTACTTTGCAAAAGGCATTCCCAGTTGAGTCAGCAGCTCACGGGACTCTTCGTCAGTGTTCGCAGTTGTTACGATAACGATATCCATACCGCGAACTTTGTCCACTTGATCATACTCGATCTCAGGGAAGATCAATTGTTCCTTCAGACCGAGTGTGTAGTTACCACGGCCGTCAAAGGCTTTAGTGGATACACCACGGAAGTCACGAACGCGTGGCAGCGTGATGTTGAACAGCTTATCCAGGAAGTAGTACATACGCTCGCCGCGCAGTGTTACTTTAACCCCGATTGGCATGTTCTCACGCAACTTAAAGCCTGCGATGGATTTCTTAGCACGAGTGATAACTGGCTTTTGACCAGTAATCAGTTGCAGATCGTTAACGGCAGAATCAAGCACTTTGGAGTTTTGAACAGCTTCGCCAACCCCCATGTTGATTACAACTTTCTCGATCTTAGGCACTTGCATTACAGTCGTATAGTTGAACTTCTGCATCAGAGCAGGAGTGATTTCATTCAGAAAACGCTCTTTCATTCGAATAGCCATGAACAATGGTCCTCCTTTCCTTTAAAGATTATTTATCGATTTGTTCTCCGGAACGTTTAGCAACGCGCACTTTTTTACCGTTATCCAATACTTTGTAACCGATACGGGTTACTTTTCCGCTCTTTGGATCGATATGCATCACGTTGGAAACATGAATTGGAGCTTCTTTCTCGATGATGCCGCCTTGTGGATTTTGCTGACTAGGCTTTTGGTGTTTTTTGATCATGTTAACACCTTCCACAAGCACGCGGTTTTCACGAGGATAAGCAGCAATTACGCGTCCCTTTTTACCTTTATCCTTGCCTGTAATCACCATAACAGTGTCGTCTTTTTTGACGTGCAGCTTGTTGTTGTGGGATTCCAGAACCTTTTTCACTTTTGGCATTTCGTACACCTCCTATAGCTTGCTGTATACGGGCAGGGTCCCTGCTTAGATTACTTCCGGAGCCAAAGAAACGATTTTCATGAAGTCTTTATCACGAAGTTCGCGAGCAACTGGTCCGAAAATACGAGTTCCGCGTGGGCTCTTGTCTTCTTTCACAACTACCGCTGCATTTTCGTCAAAACCGATGTAGGAACCGTCTTTACGACGCACGGAACGTTTTGTACGAACAACTACCGCTTTAACTACATCACCCTTTTTGACAACGCCGCCTGGTGTTGCTTGTTTGACGGAGCAAACGATCAGATCACCGATTTGGGCTGTACGACGTCCTGTTCCGCCCAAAACACGGATACACATCAGTTGCTTAGCACCAGAGTTATCGGCTACAGCCAAACGTGTAAATGGTTGAATCATTTAGATATCCTCCTTTCGGACAAAACTGCTTCTGTATTAGATAATTACTGCTTTCTCAACGATCTCGACCAGTCTCCAGTTCTTATCCTTGGAAAGTTTGCGAGTTTCCATGATTTTCACAGTATCACCGATTTGTGCAGTGTTGTTCTCATCATGTGCTTTGAACTTTTTCGTATACTTGATACGTTTATGGTAGAGATCATGTTTTTTGTAAGTTTCTACAGCTACCACGATCGTTTTATCCATTTTATCACTAACTACTTTGCCGACTTGTACTCTACGGGCATTACGTTCGCTCATTGTTGGCCTCCTTCCTAATTACAGACGATATCCTCGTCTGGTCTGAGTTCTTAGCTAATCCCAAGTTCTCTCTCACGGATTACGGTTTTAGCACGAGCAATCTCCTTACGAACATCGCGGATGCGAGTCGGGTTGTCGAGCTGACCGGTAGCGAGTTGAAAGCGGAGGTTAAAGAGCTCTTCTTTAAACCCGGAAATTTTTTGTTCAAGTTCAGCAGTGGTTAGGTTGCGAAATTCACTAGCCTTCATTTACTTCACCACCCAATTCTTCACGTTTCACAAACTTAGTTTTGATTGGCAGCTTGTGAGCAGCAAGACGCATTGCTTCGCGAGCAATATCTTCTGGTACGCCAGCAAGTTCGAACATGATCTTCCCTGGCTTCACAACTGCAACCCATTTTTCAACGTTACCTTTACCGCTACCCATCCGCACTTCAAGAGGCTTTTGTGTAATCGGTTTGTCTGGGAAAATCTTGATCCATACTTTACCGCCCCGTTTGATGTAACGAGTCATCGCGATACGAGCAGATTCGATCTGACGGTTAGTAATCCAAGCTGGTTCAACAGCTTGCAGACCGTATTCGCCAAAGTTCAGTGTCGTGCCGCCTTTAGCACGGCCTTTCATGTGTCCGCGTTGTTGCTTGCGGTGTTTTACGCGCTTTGGTACCAACATGATTAGTTGCCTCCTTCCTGAGCAGCTTGTTTCTTAGCCGTAGGAAGAACCTCTCCACGATAGATCCATACTTTTACGCCGATACGGCCGTAAGTTGTATGCGCTTCTGCCGTACCATAATCGATGTCGGCGCGGAGCGTATGAAGTGGAACAGTTCCTTCACTGTAGCCTTCTGAACGAGCGATCTCAGCACCGCCAAGACGGCCGCCCACTTGTGTTTTAATCCCTTTTGCACCGGAACGCATAGTTCTTTGAATCGCTTGTTTCAGTGCACGACGGAACGATACGCGACGCTCCAATTGTTGTGCAATGCTTTCAGCAACCAGAATTGCATCCAGTTCAGGGTTTTTGATTTCAGAGATGTTGATGTGTACTTTTTTACCGCCTGCGATTTTGGTGATTTCACCACGCAGAATCTCAACTTCAGAACCACCCTTACCGATTACCATACCTGGCTTCGCAGTGTGGATTGTTACATTGATGCGGTTCGCTGCTCTTTCGATCTCGATACGGGAAACAGCGGAGTCTTTCAGCTTGTTCTTCAGGTGTTCACGAATCTTTACGTCTTCCAGCAAAAGATCACCGAAATCTTTGCCTGCGTACCATTTGGATTCCCAATCACGGATAATACCGACTCGGAGTCCTACGGGGTTTACCTTTTGTCCCACACGTTTTCCCTCCTTATTTTTCAGATACCACCAAAGTGATGTGGCTAGTGCGTTTGTTAATCCGGCTAGCACGACCCATTGCGCGTGGACGGAAACGTTTCATTGTTGGTCCTTGGTTTACGAATACCTCGGAGATAAACAATTTGTTCACGTCCATGGAATAGTTGTGATCTGCGTTAGCAATTGCAGAGTTCAGCAGCTTCTCTACTACAGGAGAAGCCGACTTTGGTGTGTGGCGCAGAATTGCGACCGCTTCACCCACTTGCTTGCCGCGGATCAAGTCAATAACGAGCTTAACTTTACGTGCGGAGATCCGAATAGATCTAGCATGTGCTTTTGCTTCCATTGAGTTACCCTCCTCTCAAACATAGCAGTGGTTCATTATCTTCTTGTTTTCTTGTCGTCGTCGTGGCCCTTGTAAGTACGGGTAGGAGCGAACTCTCCCAACTTGTGACCAACCATATCCTCAGTTACATATACAGGCACGTGCTTGCGACCATCGTATACACCGAAAGTGTGTCCGATGAACTGCGGGAAAATTGTGGAACGACGGGACCAGGTTTTGATAACTACTTTCTTGTCCGTTTCATTCAAAACCTCTACCTTTTTCAGCAGGTATGCATCTACGAATGGTCCTTTTTTAAGACTGCGGCTCATATGTGAATCCTCCCTTCGTCAAACGTTCTCGTTCTTAGTCCAGGCACGCATTACGCAATGCGTGCATTATTTCGTGCGGCGACGAACGATGTATTTATCAGAAGCTTTATTTTTCTTACGAGTTTTGAATCCGAGTGTCGGTTTGCCCCAAGGAGACATTGGAGATTTACGTCCAATTGGTGCACGACCTTCACCACCACCGTGCGGGTGATCATTAGGGTTCATTACTACCCCGCGGACTTCTGGACGCTTGCCCAACCAACGATTACGTCCGGCTTTACCGATTTTCACGAGCTCGTGATCTTCGTTACCAACGGAACCGATTGTAGCGCGGCAAACTTTCAGAATGCGGCGAACTTCACCGGAGGACAGACGAACTGTTACGTACTTTTCTTCTTTACCAAGAAGCTGAGCTTCAGTACCAGCTGCACGGACCAATTGTCCGCCTTTACCTGGCTTCAACTCGATGTTGTGGATCACTGTACCTACAGGAATGTTTTCCAGTGGCAGGGAGTTACCGATTTTGATATCGGAAGCTGGTCCGGACACTACCTCGTCTCCTACTTTCAGACCTTTAGGAGCGATGATGTAGCGCTTCTCGCCATCCACATAATGAATCAACGCGATGTTGGAAGTACGGTTCGGGTCATACTCGATTGTAGCAACGCGGCCCGGTATTCCATCTTTGTTACGTTTGAAGTCAATGATACGGTATTTACGTTTGTGTCCACCGCCGTGGTGACGAACCGTAATTTTACCTTGGTTGTTACGTCCTGCTTTTTTGCTCAGAGGCGCCAGCAAGGATTTCTCCGGCTGATTAGTCGTGATCTCTTCAAAAGTAGATACGGACATTGCGCGTCTTGCAGGTGACGTCGGTTTGTACTTTTTAATTGGCACTGATTTTCCCTCCTTACTTTAAAGGTTTCTTATACTGATTCAAAGAACTCAAGCGGTTTGCTGTCTTTGCTCAGCGTTACGAAAGCTTTTTTCCACTCGCTAGTGTAGCCGGAATGACGGCCGTAACGTTTTGGCTTCGCAGGAACACGCAGAGTGTTCACATTGGATACCTTCACGTTGAAAATAGCTTCAATCGCTTGTTTGATTTCGATCTTATTGGAACGGATATCCACTTCGAATACATATTTCATATCGCCCATCATCTCAGCTGTACGCTCAGTGATAATAGGACGTTTGATAATATCACGAGGATCCTTCATTACGCGAACACCTCCTCAACTTTCTGGACTGCTTCTTTCGTAATGATCAGCTTGTCGTGCTTAAGCACGTCAAGAACATTAATACCGTCTGCTGCAACAAACTTCACCCCAGGGATATTGCGGGCAGAAAGAGCCACATTGTCATCATAGCTAGGCGCTACGATCAACGCTTTGCGGTCTGCTTTCAGGTTGTTCAGGATAGCAGCGAATTCTTTCGTTTTTGGAGCATTCATAGTGAGTGCATCCAATACGATAATTTCGTTCGCGATCACTTTGGAAGACAGTGCCGATTTGATGGCAAGACGACGAACTTTCTTAGGCAGTTTGTAGGCATAGCTACGTGGTGTAGGTCCAAAAACAACACCGCCGCCTTTCCATTGTGGAGAGCGAATAGAGCCTTGACGAGCGCGACCTGTACCTTTTTGTTTCCAAGGCTTACGTCCGCCGCCGCGTACTTCAGAGCGCCCTTTCACTTTGTGAGTACCTTGACGCAGGGATGCCAGTTGCATAACAACCGCTTCGTGAAGAACGTGCTTATTCGGCTCGATTCCGAAAATCGCATCATTCAGTTCAACTTCACCAACTTGGCTTCCGCTGATATTGTAAAGTGCTACCTTTGGCATTTCGTGTTCCTCCTTTCTTCAGTCCTTATTTCTTCACCGATTCTTTAATTTTCACTAAGCTGTTTTTAGGTCCAGGAATGGAGCCTTTTACGAGCAGTACGTTACGTTCTGCATCGACTTTAACAACTTCAAGACGTTGGATAGTCACTGTATCATGACCCATGTGTCCTGGCAGGCGTTTACCTTTAGGTACGCGGTTCGCTTGGATGGAACCCATGGAACCTGGACCTCTGTGGTAACGGGAACCGTGAGACATAGGACCTGTGCTTTGTCCCCAACGTTTGATAACACCAGCAAAACCTTTACCCTTGGAAGTACCGGTTACGTCAACGAATTCGCCTTCAGCAAAGATGTCTGCTTTCAATTCTTGACCTACTTCGTAGGCAGCAAAATCAACACCGCGGAATTCACGAACGTAGCGCTTAGGTGCAGTATTAGCCTTTTTGGCATGTCCTGCTTCTGGTTTGTTGGCATTCTTTTCTTTCTTATCAGAGTAACCCAGTTGAATCGCTTCGTAGCCATCGTTCTCTACGTCTTTCTTTTGCAGAACAACGTTAGGACCAGCTTCGATTACTGTAACCGCAACTACATTACCTTCAGCGGTAAACACTTGGGTCATTCCAAGTTTTTTTCCTAAGATACCTTTCATGTTGACACCTCTTTTCCTTTCCTTGGTTACATCTACTTATTACAGTTTAATTTCGATATCTACACCGGACGGCAGATCCAAGCGCATCAAGGCATCCACAGTTTGTGGAGTTGGGTTCACAATATCGATCAGACGCTTATGAGTGCGTTGTTCGAATTGCTCACGGGAATCCTTGTACTTGTGCACCGCACGGAGAATAGTAATTACTTGTTTTTCAGTTGGCAGCGGAATCGGTCCAGATACACCTGCACCCGAACGTTTTGCTGTCTCAACAATTTTCTCAGCGGATTGATCAAGAATTCTGTGATCGTATGCTTTCAAACGAATACGAATTTTTTGCTTTGCCATTTTAGTCCCTCCTTCTATCGCCCAATTTGGTATCGGACATACTCCGTGAAAATTTTCTAACCACCACCCCATGGCAAAGGGGCCGGGTGTGTCAGTAACCTCTCACATCATCGCACAGTCACAAACAACATTCTTATTATATAGAATATATAGGCTTAATGCAAGCATTAAACCAGAAAAACATTAAATAATAATATCATTGCTATTGCGCTAATGAAAAAGCCCCCACCCGAAGGTGGAGGCTTCCGAATCGTTACAGTACAATGTTACTCGTTCCAGTACAATGTTGCTTATGTGATAAGGGATAATCCCTTATTATTTCTGAATTGTCGCTACAGCACCAGCGCCTACTGTACGTCCACCTTCACGAATCGCGAAGCGAGTACCTTCTTCGATCGCGATTGGAGCGATCAGGCTAACTGTAACTGTGATGTTGTCGCCAGGCATAACCATTTCAGTGCCTTCTGGCAGGTTGATGATACCAGTCACGTCAGTTGTACGGAAGTAGAACTGTGGACGGTAGCCAGTGAAGAAAGGTTTGTGACGTCCACCCTCTTCTTTAGTCAAAACATACACTTGAGCAGTGAACTCAGTGTGCGGTTTAACGGAAGCGGGCTTAGCCAATACTTGACCACGCTCGATTTGAGTACGATCTACACCACGAAGCAGTGCGCCGATGTTGTCACCAGCTTGAGCGGAATCCAGCAATTTACGGAACATTTCAACGCCCGTAACAACGGATTTCTTAGTTTCTTCTTGGATACCGATGATTTCGATTTCGTCACCGACTTTAACAGTACCACGCTCTACACGACCTGTAGCAACTGTACCACGACCAGTGATAGAGAATACATCCTCAACTGGCATCAAGAAAGGTTTTTCAGTATCGCGCTCTGGAGTTGGGATGTAAGTATCAATTTCTTTGAACATCTCAACGATTTTTTGAGCCCAAGGACCCGTTGGATCTTGCAGAGCTTCACGAGCGGAACCACGAGTGATTGGAGTGTCGTCGCCTGGGAACTCATATTCGTTCAGCAGGTCACGAACTTCCATTTCAACCAGTTCAAGCAACTCTTCATCTTCAACCATGTCGCATTTGTTCAAGAATACAACGATGTAAGGAACGCCTACTTGGCGGGACAGAAGGATATGCTCACGAGTTTGTGGCATTGGGCCGTCAGCTGCGGATACAACCAGGATTGCTCCGTCCATTTGAGCTGCACCAGTGATCATGTTTTTAACATAGTCAGCGTGACCTGGGCAGTCAACGTGCGCATAGTGACGGTTGTCAGTTTCATATTCAACGTGAGATGTGGAGATCGTGATACCACGCTCTCTTTCTTCTGGAGCTTTATCGATTTGATCGAACGCTACCGCAGCACCACCGTAAGTTGTGGACAATACAGTTGTGATTGCAGCAGTCAGAGTTGTTTTACCATGGTCAACGTGACCGATAGTACCAATGTTAACGTGCGGTTTATTACGCTCAAACTTAGCCTTTGCCATTTGAACAAGTCCTCCTCAATATCTTGGTTTTATGTGTAGACCGTCGGGGCGACACCTTATGAGTGAAGCACCGCCAGTCCAGTTACATTTCAAGGTGTATTACTCACCTTTTGTTTTGGACACAATTTCGTCTGCAATGCTCTTAGGAACCTCTTCATAGTGAGAGAGTTCCATGGAGAACACACCGCGTCCTTGTGTACCGGAACGAAGAGTTGTCGAGTATCCGAACATCTCCGACAAAGGAACCTTCGCACGGATGATTTGAGCACCACCACGCGAATCCATACCTTCGATGCGTCCACGACGGGAGTTCAACATCCCCATAACGTCGCCCATGTATTCCTCAGGAACCGTTACTTCAACTTTCATAATCGGCTCAAGCAATACCGGCTTACATTTGTCTTTCGCAGCTTTCAGCGCCATAGAACCAGCAATTTTAAATGCCATTTCGTTGGAGTCAACATCGTGGTAAGAACCATCAACGATGGTAGCCTTAACGTCAACAAGCGGGAAGCCTGCGATTACGCCGTTCTTCATTTGCTCTTCGATCCCTGCAAGAGCAGGTCCGATATATTCTCTCGGAACAGATCCACCAACTACTTTACTTTCGAACTGGCTTCCTGTACCTGCTTCAAGCGGCTCGAACTCAACCCATACGTGACCATATTGACCACGACCACCGGATTGACGAACGAACTTACCTTCAACACGTGCAGGAGCACGGAATGTCTCACGATAGGCAACCTGTGGTTTACCTACGTTTGTCTCCACTTTGAACTCACGACGCATACGGTCGATGATGATATCCAAGTGAAGCTCACCCATACCAGCCAGGATAGTTTGTCCTGTTTCTTCGTTAGTAGAAGCGCGGAGAGTTGGATCCTCTTCAGTCAACTTACCCAGAGCTACGGACATCTTGTCTTGGTCAGCCTTAGTCTTAGGCTCAACCGCGATCTCGATAACCGGATCAGGGAAGTTCATGGACTCAAGGATAACTGGATGCTTCTCATCACACAGTGTATCACCTGTTCCAGTATCTTTCAAACCTACAGCTGCTGCAATATCACCAGAGAATACTTCAGTGATCTCTTGACGGCTGTTAGCATGCATTTGCAGGATACGTCCGATCCGCTCACGCTTGCCTTTCGTTGCATTCAATACGTAAGAACCGGATTGCAGAACACCGGAGTATACGCGGAAGAATGTCAATTTACCAACATAAGGGTCAGTCATGATTTTGAAAGCCAATGCAGAGAATGGCTCTTCATCAGAAGAGTGACGCTCTACTTCAGTTCCATCTTCCAGGTGACCTTGAATGCTTGGTACGTCAACTGGAGCTGGCAGGTAGTCAATAACTGCATCCAGCATCAATTGGACGCCTTTGTTGCGGTAAGAAGATCCACAGATAACTGGGAAGATCTTAACTTCTACTACACCCTTACGAAGAGCTGCTTTGATTTCCGCTACGGAAATCTCTTCACCCTCAAGGTATTTCATAGTCAAATCTTCGTCCAACTCAGCAACCTTCTCGATCAGCTCGTTGCGGAGCTCCTCGACTTGGTCCTTGAACTCATCTGGAACGTCTACCACTTCGATGTCTTGACCCAGATCATCCTTGAACATATGAGCTTTTTGCTCAACAATATCAATGATACCTTGGAAGTCATTCTCAGCACCGATTGGCAGTTGGATTGCAACAGCGTTTGCCTGCAGGCGGTCACGCATGTCGGATACAACGTTCAGGAAGTCAGCGCCGATGATATCCATTTTGTTTACATATGCGATACGAGGTACACCGTACTTGTCAGCCTGTCTCCATACGGTTTCAGACTGAGGCTCAACGCCTTCCTTCGCACTGAAAACACCTACTGCTCCGTCCAATACACGAAGGGAACGTTCAACTTCAACAGTGAAGTCAACGTGCCCCGGGGTATCGATGATATTAACGCGGTGACCCTTCCAAGCGGCTGTAGTTGCAGCGGAAGTAATCGTAATTCCGCGCTCCTGCTCCTGCTCCATCCAGTCCATTGTCGCAGCACCCTCGTGAACCTCACCGATTTTGTGCGTACGGCCTGTGTAGAACAAGATCCGCTCAGTTGTTGTAGTTTTACCCGCATCAATATGAGCCATGATCCCGATATTACGTGTATTTTTCAAGGAGAACTCTCTTGCCATGAAATGGGTCTCCCTTCAAAATAGAAGTTATTTTGTAAAACTGAATCCTACCAGCGGTAGTGAGCGAATGCTTTATTCGCTTCAGCCATTTTGTGCGTGTCTTCGCGTTTTTTAACAGAAGCGCCTGTGTTGTTGGATGCATCGATAATCTCAGCAGCCAAACGCTCTTCCATTGTCTTCTCACCGCGGTTGCGGGAGTAGTTCACGAGCCAACGAAGTCCCAGGGAAGTACGTCTCTCTGGCTTAACCTCGATTGGTACTTGGTAGTTAGCGCCGCCTACACGACGAGCTTTAACTTCCAGGACTGGCATGATATTCTTGATAGCTGCTTCGAAAACTTCCATTGGATCATTCCCAGTACGTTCTTGGATAAGCTTGAACGCATTGTACAGAATGTTTTGAGCAACTCCGCGTTTTCCGTCGAGCATGATGCGATTGATCAGACGTGTAACCAACTTGCTGTTGTATACCGGATCAGGCAGCACGTCTCTCTTGGTAACTGGACCTTTGCGTGGCATGGATATCCCCCTTTCTCACATATTCACCGACATTAGTGTCGGGATAGAATTCATTAAGCTTTTTTAGCTTTTGGACGCTTCGCACCATATTTGGAACGAGCTTGCATACGGTTGTTAACACCTGCAGTATCCAATGCACCGCGAACGATGTGGTAACGTACCCCTGGAAGGTCTTTTACCCGACCTCCACGAATCAGTACAACACTGTGCTCTTGCAGGTTATGTCCGATACCCGGAATGTAAGCAGTCACCTCTACACGGTTCGTCAAGCGAACACGAGCATATTTACGAAGTGCGGAGTTCGGTTTTTTCGGAGTCATTGTACCTACACGAGTGCAGACACCACGCTTTTGTGGAGCACTGATTTCAGTAGCCTCACGTTTCAGAGCGTTGAATCCTCTTTGCAGAGCTGGTGATTTGGATTTGTAAACTTTAGCTTTACGGCCTTTACGCACCAATTGATTGATAGTTGGCATGTTAATTGCCACCTCCTTCCTCGATTTTTAAAATGATCTTTTGCAAACTCACTTTTAAGTCCACAGACCCAGGCGGTTCATAAAAGAACAAATGAAAAGTTCTTGCCGTTGATGCTTACAGAAGCACTGACAAAAACATTCCTTACGTTATTGTTTTACGATAGCAGCCATCGCAGCTCCCACTTCAATTCCGCAAGCCTTACCAAGCTCTTGCATGGTGGCTACAAGCGTAACCTTCACTTCTTGTCTGTTACACAGCTCAAGCAAGCGTGAAGCGAGGCGTGGATCTGCGTCCTGCGCCAGATATACCTCTGAGGCCAAACCCAATTCGACAGTCTTAATTGTCTGCTTGGTACCGATCTTGACATGAGCATCTTGCAGTGCATATTCATTGTTAGACATTTCGCATTCCTCCGAAAAGACCTGAATACCTCAGCTGCAACTCACGCACCTTTGCTATTTTAGCATTCCTAATAGACAATGTCAAGACATATATCTATTTCACAAAAAAACTCCGAAAATACTGCTACATCACAATTCACGACCAGTTACAGCCATAGATTGAGGCAGTATTTTCGGGAATTTTTCAATGCGGAGCGTGCCTGCAACAGACAGCGCTCCTGAATATTTATTGGTACGTTACAGCAGCTTATTCAACGCTGGCTGTCTCCAGCTCTTCAGCGGACAATTCACCATTTTCAGCCTCGGCAAATCTTACGCTCCGGTAACGGTTCATTCCCGTACCAGCTGGAATCAGCTTACCGATGATAACATTTTCTTTCAGACCAAGGAGTTGGTCTACCTTGCCCTTGATTGCAGCATCGGTAAGTACACGTGTCGTCTCCTGGAAGGAAGCCGCAGACAAGAAGGAGTCTGTCTCCAGGGAGGCTTTCGTAATACCGAGCAGAACTGGCTTGGCAACAGCCGGCTCATTACCACCCAGAATCGCACTCTTATTGGCTTGCTCATATTCATGAACATCCACGAAGGAGCCTGGCAGCAATGTCGTATCACCAGCGTCAATAATACGGATTTTACGCAGCATTTGACGAATCATGACCTCAACGTGCTTGTCATTGATTTCAACACCCTGGTTACGATATACGCGTTGAACCTCTTGCAGGATGTAGTTCTGCACACCACGAACGCCTTTAATGCGCAGCATTTCCTTCGGATCGATGGAACCGTCGGTCAGCTCATCCCCTGCTTCAATGGTCATGCCTTCACTTACACGCAGACGCGAGCCATAGGTAACAGAGTAGGTTTTAGTCTCAGCTTCGCCCTCAACTTCAATCTCACGACGGTCTTTGCCTTCACGGATTTCCTTGACGACGCCATCAATTTCACTGATCGTAGCCTGACCTTTAGGGTTACGGGCTTCGAACAGCTCTTGAATACGAGGCAGACCTTGTGTGATATCGTCTCCAGCTACGCCCCCTGTATGGAACGTACGCATCGTGAGCTGTGTTCCTGGCTCCCCGATGGATTGAGCTGCGATGATACCAACTGCTTCGCCGATCTCCACGTGCTTGCCAGTCGCCAGGTTGCGACCATAGCACTTTTTGCAGACGCCATGCTTCGCACGGCAGCTGAGCACGGAGCGGATCTGCAGCTTAGCTACACCAGCTTTGACAATCGCTTCTGCTTTGTCAGAATCGATCAGCTCGTTGCGGCGAGCCAATACTTCACCCGTCTCTGGATGACGTACTGTCTCGAAGCAGTAACGACCTTCAATACGGTCATACAGGTCCTCGATAACCTCTTTACCGTCTTGGATACGGCTCACTGTGAAGCCTTTATCTGTACCGCAATCCTCATCGCGAACGATTACGTCCTGAGCTACGTCTACCAGACGGCGAGTCAGGTAACCGGAATCCGCTGTACGCAGCGCCGTATCCGCCAGACCTTTACGCGCACCGTGCGTGGAGATGAAGTACTCGAGAACCGTAAGACCTTCACGGAAGTTCGATTTAATTGGGAGCTCGATGATACGACCTGATGGGTTCGCCATCAGACCACGCATACCGCCCAGCTGGGTAATCTGCGATTTGTTACCACGTGCTTTGGAATCCACCATCATCATAATGGAGTTATAGCGATCCATGGATTTCATCAGCACTTCGGTAATATCATCTTTCGCCTTGGACCAGATATCAATGATTCGATCGTAACGCTCTTCGTTTGTGATCAGACCACGGCGGTACTGATTCGTAACGATTTGTGCTTTATCATCGGATGCCTTCAGGATCTCTTGCTTCTCGTTCGGTACGACTACGTCTGCTACTGCTACGGTTACACCTGCACGAGTAGAGTACGTGAAACCAAGCTGCTTGATCTTATCCAAGATCACTGCAGTCAGAGTCGTATGGTAGATCTCGAAGCAGCGGGCAATAATGTTACCCAGATAATCCTTACCAACACCACCAGCTTGAGGGGCATTCTGAATAGCGTCATTCAGATTGACACCCTTCTCGTATACAAAGAACTCCTCAGCCGTACCCTGCAGCAGGTTCGCACGAGTAGCATCGTTAATGTACGGGAAGCTTGGCGGGAAAATTTCATTGAAAATGATTTTACCGATCGTCGTGATCAGCAAAGCATCTTGTTGTTTTTCAGTAAAGCTCGTTTTACCCAAAGCCTTAACCGGGATAGCTACACGTGCATGCAGACCGGCGATACCGCGTTGATAAGCGGATACCGCTTCATGAACAGTACGCAGAACCATGTTGCTGCCGACTTCTTCCTTGTTGTCCATCGTCAGATAATAAGAGCCCAATACCATATCCTGAGATGGAGTAACTACAGGCTTGCCGTCTTTAGGGTTCAGAATATTGCCAGAAGCAAGCATCAGAAGCCGTGCTTCTGCTTGAGCTTCAGCGGACAATGGTACGTGAACCGCCATCTGGTCACCATCAAAGTCAGCATTATAGGCTGTACATACGAGTGGATGCAGACGAATAGCGCGTCCTTCAACGAGAATCGGTTCGAACGCCTGAATACCAAGACGGTGAAGTGTAGGGGCACGGTTCAGCAGAACCGGATGTTCTTTAATAACTTCTTCCAAGACATCGAATACTTCAATACTTACACGCTCAACCTTACGCTTCGCACTCTTGATATTATGAGCCAGACCTTTATTGACAAGCTCCTTCATAACAAATGGCTTGAACAGCTCCAAGGCCATTTCTTTCGGGAGACCACATTGATACATTTTCAGGTAAGGACCTACTACGATAACGGAACGACCGGAATAGTCAACCCGTTTACCAAGAAGGTTCTGCCGGAAACGACCTTGCTTACCCTTCAGCATATGGCTGAGGGATTTGAGCGGACGGTTACCTGGTCCAGTAACAGGGCGGCCGCGACGACCGTTATCGATCAGCGCATCAACAGCTTCCTGCAGCATCCGTTTTTCGTTCTGTACGATAATGTCAGGAGCACCGAGGTCCAACAGTCTTTTCAAACGGTTGTTACGATTGATTACCCGACGATACAGATCATTCAGGTCAGACGTCGCAAAACGTCCGCCATCGAGCTGTACCATTGGACGCAATTCCGGCGGGATAACCGGAAGGACATCCATAATCATCCAGTCTGGTTGATTGCCAGAGTTACGGAATGCCTCAATAACCTCAAGACGCTTGATGGCACGGTTACGACGTTGTCCCTGAGCTGTGCGCAGCTCTTCCTTCAGGAACTCCAGTTCTTTCTCGATGTCCAGATCCTGGAGGAGCTTCTTAACAGCCTCTGCTCCCATACCAGCATGGAATCCATAACCATATTTCTCACGATAGCTGCGGTATTCTTTCTCAGAGAGCAATTGCTTCTTTTCGAGCGGTGTATCACCTGGATCAGTGACTACGTAGGAAGCGAAGTAGATGATCTCTTCCAGGGATCTTGGAGACATATCGAGCGCAAGGCCCATACGGCTTGGAATCCCTTTGAAATACCAGATATGCGAAACTGGAGCAGCCAGCTCAATGTGGCCCATCCGTTCACGGCGAACCTTGGCGCGGGTTACTTCGACACCACAACGGTCACATACAACGCCTTTATAACGGACACGTTTGTATTTACCACAGTGACATTCCCAGTCCTTCGTCGGTCCGAAGATCTTTTCGCAAAACAGTCCTTCTTTTTCCGGTTTCAATGTACGGTAGTTAATTGTCTCCGGTTTTTTGACTTCTCCGCGGGACCAAGAGCGAATTTTTTCCGGGGAAGCAAGCCCGATCTTCATATATTCGAAATTGTTGACGTCCAACAAGGAGCAACCCTCCTTAACCCAATCCTATGTTCTAGGTTCCACACCGGAGAGAATCCTCTCCGGTACGGGAGCCTGCAGAATACCATTGCTGTAGACGAATATCAGCGGCACTTGCCGGGGCTTATTCAGCCCCGACTTCAGCACCTTCCAAGTTAAGGCTTAGCTTGTCGCCTGTGTTATCGTCCTCGTCGTCGATTTCTTTCATTTCAATTTCCTGCTCATCTTCAGAGAGAATCTTGACGTCCATACCCAAGCTTTGCAGCTCCTTGATCAATACCTTGAAGGATTCAGGTACGCCTGGTTCTGGAACATTTTCGCCCTTCACGATGGATTCGTACGTCTTCACACGACCAACCACATCGTCAGATTTGACGGTAAGGATCTCTTGAAGCGTATAAGCAGCGCCATAGGCCTCAAGTGCCCATACCTCCATCTCACCGAAACGCTGTCCGCCGAACTGAGCTTTACCACCCAGCGGCTGCTGCGTAACGAGAGAGTATGGTCCTGTGGAGCGGGCGTGGATTTTATCATCAACCATGTGCGCCAGCTTGATCATGTGCATGACGCCTACAGTAACTTCACGCTCGAAACGGTCGCCTGTACGTCCATCGTACAGCACGGTCTTACCATTGCGTTGCATACCAGACTCTTCCATTGTATCGAATACATCGTACTCGTTCGCGCCGTCGAAGACCGGCGTAGCAACGTGAATACCCAGACGCATGGCTGCCATACCCAAGTGAACCTCGAGCACTTGACCAATGTTCATACGCGATGGTACCCCCAGCGGGTTCAGCACAACCTGAACCGGAGTACCGTCCGGCAGGAACGGCATATCTTCTTCTGGCAGAATACGGGCAACGACACCCTTGTTACCGTGACGGCCGGCCATCTTATCGCCTTCAGAGATTTTACGTTTTTGGGCGATGTATACGCGAACCAGTTGATTCACACCTGGTGGCAGTTCATCACCGTTCTCACGGGTGAACACCTTAACGTCTACAACGATACCGTCAGTACCGTGTGGTACACGTAGGGAGGTATCACGCACCTCACGTGCTTTCTCACCGAAGATCGCATGCAAGAGACGCTCTTCCGCAGTCAATTCTGTTACACCCTTCGGTGTAACTTTACCTACCAGAATATCGCCTGCGCCAATCTCAGCACCAATGCGGATAATACCACGCTCATCCAGGTTGCGGAGCGCTTCTTCACCGACGTTCGGGATATCACGGGTAATCTCTTCAGGACCGAGCTTCGTATCGCGTGCTTCGGATTCGTACTCCTCAATATGAATGGAGGTATATACATCTTCCTTCACAAGCTTCTCACTCAGCAGGATCGCATCCTCATAGTTGTAACCTTCCCAAGTCATGAATGCTACGACTACGTTACGTCCCAGTGCCAATTCACCCATCTCAGTGGAAGGTCCATCCGCGAGGATGTCACCCTTCTTGACTGCATCTCCGCGCTTCACGATTGGACGCTGATTGATGCATGTTCCTTGGTTCGAACGCATAAATTTGTGTAATTTATACTTAACGATGTCGCCTTTGACTTCTTGACCGTCCACTAATTCAACCCGGCGTAGCCAGATCTCATTCGCAGAGGAGCGCTCAATAATTCCGTCATATTTGGACACAATACACACACCAGAATCTTTCGCAGCCTTGTGCTCCATCCCTGTACCTACCAGCGGAGCCTTCGGAATCAGAAGCGGAACAGCCTGACGTTGCATGTTAGATCCCATGAGCGCACGGTTGGAGTCATCGTTCTCAAGGAACGGAATGAGCGCCGTCGCTACAGATACAACTTGTTTCGGTGATACGTCCATGTAGTCAACACGACTACTTTGCATCGGAATGATGTTGTCGGATTGCTTGTTGTAACGCACAATTACGACTTCATCCTTGAAGGTATTCTCTTCAGTAAGCTCCGCATTCGCCTGTGCCACGACATAGTTATCCTCTTCGTCAGCCGTCAGATAATCAATCTGAGTAGTAACTTGGCTGTTCTTAGGATCAACCCAACGATAAGGTGCTTCAATGAATCCATACTCATTAATCCGCGCAAAGGTGGACAAGGAGTTGATCAGACCGATGTTCGGTCCTTCCGGTGTCTCGATCGGACACATACGACCATAGTGACTCGGGTGAACGTCCCGTACTTCCATGCCTGCCCGCTCACGTGTCAGACCGCCTGGTCCCAGTGCTGATAGACGACGCTTATGCGTCAGTTCAGCCAGTGGGTTGGTCTGATCCATGAACTGAGACAATTGGGAGCTTCCGAAGAACTCTTTAATGGACGCGATAACCGGACGTATGTTGATCAGGGCCTGCGGTGTAATCACGTTCGCATCCTGAATCGACATTCTCTCACGAACTACACGTTCCATACGGGATAGACCGATACGGAATTGATTCTGCAGCAGCTCACCCACAGAACGCAGACGACGGTTACCCAGATGGTCAATATCATCGGTGCTACCGATACCGTGAAGCAAGTTGATGAAATAGCTAATCGAAGAGATAATGTCCGCAGGTGTTACGTTCTTCACGGATTTATCAATGTTGCCATTAGCGATCAGCTTGATCACCTTACCATCTTCGATCGGGGAGAACACATCAATTGTCTGGAGAGGGATATCATTGCTATCCAGCACACCGCTCGCCACGTGATAAGTTCGGTGACCAACAGTGTCCTCCAGATGCGGCATGATTTCATCCAGCAGACGGCGATCCACCATTTGACCTGCCTCAGCAATGATTTCACCTGTAGTGGTGTCAACCAGAGACTCAGCCAGACGTTGGTTGAACAGACGGTTCTTGATGTGCAGCTTTTTGTTAATTTTGTAACGACCTACATTAGCCAGGTCATAACGTTTTGGATCAAAGAAGCGCGCTACGAGCAAGCTCTTAGCATTATCCAGCGTAGGCGGCTCACCCGGACGAAGACGCTCGTAAATCTCAATGAGGGCCTTTTCCGTAGAATCGGTGTTATCCTTGTCCAGTGTGTTGCGAATATATTCGTCATTGCCAAGCAAATCCAGAATCTCGGCATCTGTGCCGAATCCCAGAGCACGCAGCAGAACAGTAACTGGAATCTTACGAGTACGGTCAATACGGACATAGATAATATCCTTCGCGTCCATCTCCAGCTCAAGCCAGGCTCCGCGGTTAGGAATTACTGTTGCCGTATAGGCCTGCTTGCCGTTCTTATCTACTTTAGTACTGAAATAGACGCTGGGAGAGCGAACCAACTGGCTGACGATAACCCGTTCCGCACCGTTAATAATAAACGTACCGGTCTCGGTCATCAGCGGGAAGTCTCCCATAAATACTTCCTGCTCTTTAACTTCTCCGGTTTCTTTATTAATAAGCCGGACCTTTACACGCAGAGGCGCTGCATACGTGACGTCACGTTCCTTCGCATCGTCAACTGTATATTTAGGCTCCCCGAGGCTGTAATCGATAAATTCCAGCACCAGATTTCCCGTAAAATCCTGAATTGGCGAGATATCCTGGAACATTTCACGCAATCCTTCTTCAAGGAACCAGTCATAGGATTTCTGCTGGATCTCAATCAGATTGGGAACTTCGAGTACCTCGTTAATTCGTGCATAACTGCGCCGAGTGCGTCGACCATATTGAACAAGATGTCCTGCCAACTTTAACTCACCCCTCATGTCTACTCACTTAAAAATTTCATTGCGAACCTCTGTTTGGAGCCGTATAATGAACTCATACAGAAGAACATGTAACACACATACCACACAAATAAAGAAAAGCCCTTACTCGAATTCATTCGAAAAAAGAGCGACTCATCTGTGAGGTCTTCCTGCCGGAACCACATTATTACTTGTAGATTTACCCAAAATGGTTATATTATACGTAGAGAAGGACTTATTCATGCCTTATTCTCGTATAAAATAGTTGACATTTCAGCAAACTAAAGCCATAAAGGGCATCCTAATACTGACATTATATAATAATATCATAGGCTATGACCTAAGTCAATGGTCTTATTCGAATTATCTGTAATTATTTAGTTGCCTTGAATATCCGATAGCCTTTATCCTTGGTGACTTCCTCAACCTGTGAAAATAACTCCTCCAGCTTGGCTCGTGCCGATGGCGCACCTTGCTTCTTCTGAATGACTACCCACAGTGTTCCGCCTTCCTTTACATGAAGCGACGCCTGCTCAAAGATTGAATGCACTGTCTGTTTACCTGCTCGAATGGGCGGATTGGTCAGAATCACATCGAATTGCCGTCCTTGCACAGCCTCCAGCCGATCACTCTGCATCACAGATACATTCTTGATCCCGTTGTTGCCGGCATTTTCCTTGGCTAGCTGAACCGCCCGCTCATTAATGTCCAGCATCGTCACATGACCCGAGGGATTCATTCGTGCTGCCACAAGACCTATAGGTCCATATCCGCAGCCCACATCTAAAATGTTCGCACCCATCGGCAGCTCCATGGCCTCAATCAATACTCTACTGCCGTAGTCTACTCCGTCTCTCGAAAATACCCCGGCATCGCTAATAAAGCGAAGAGAATGTCCGCGCAGCTCTGTCTCCAGCACACGCCGATCATGTCCTACACTCGGGCTATTGGAATAATAATGCTCAGACATCATCTGCCCACCTTTGGTTTTGTTATGATCGCGGTCTGTCTCCCGAGAATACGATGATAGAGGGTTTCTTAACATCCTATCCATTCCCAGGTTTTTTCAGACATCTGTACTGAACAACTACAGCAATAAACCCCTTGAAGAATACTCCAAGGGGTTTATTGCTAACCGCATTGCAAAATACTATTTCAGCTCGATAGTAGCGCCTGCTTCTTCCAGCTTAGCTTTAACGGACTCAGCTTCTTCTTTGCCCACTTTTTCTTTAACTGGCTTTGGAGCGTTGTCAACAAGCTCTTTAGCTTCTTTCAGGCCAAGACCTGTAACTTCACGAACTGCTTTGATAACGTTGATTTTGGATGCGCCTGGGTTAGTCAGAACTACATCAAACTCGGATTGCTCAGCTTCAGCAGCGCCACCAGCAGCTCCGCCTACTACTGCTACTGGAGCAGCAGCTGTTACGCCGAATTCTTCTTCGATTGCTTTAACAAGATCGTTCAGTTCCAGTACAGTCATACCTTTAATTGCTTCCAAGATTTGCTCTTTACTCATGGTTGAACCTCCGTTTATATAATAGTTTTTTGTTTATCCCATTACTGCCGTCGCAAGATCGAATAATCGATTATGCGCTTTGCTCTTCTTTCTCGGCAACAGCTTTAACTGCAAGCGCGAAGTTGCGCACAGGAGCTTGAAGCACGCTGAGGAGCATGGAAAGGAGACCTTCGCGGGATGGCAGTTCTGCCAGTGCTTTAATTTCTTCAGCACCAACTACGCGACCCTCTACTACTCCGCCTTTCAGTTTCAAAGCTTCGTTCTTTTTAGCAAAATCATTAAGGATTTTTGCTGGAGCTACAGCATCGTCAACGCTGAACGCGATTGCGGTAGGACCCGTCAATACTTCGTTCAGTTCAGACAGTTCTGCAGCTGCAGTTGCACGACGCAACAATGTGTTCTTCAGTACTTGAAGCTCTACGCCTGCTTCACGCAGTTGCTTGCGCAGCTCAGTTACTTGAGCAACATTCAGACCACGATAGTCAGCAACTACAGTCGTTGCGCTCTCGCGCAGCTTCGCAGTTACAGCTTCAACGGCTTCTTGTTTTGCTTGAATCACTTTTGCATTTGCCAAACTGTACACCTCCTGATGAAATTTATTCACTTCTAATGAAGATCCCTAGATCTCACTACAAGTAGGCTACTTGAGCACAAGAAAAGCCTCCGTAGCAATCACGAAGGCTTGATAAATCAACATGTGCGGTAACACCGCCGCATGAGTCGTTCTATCATAACACCTCGGTAGGAAATTAAGCCTGATGGCACCTACTGTCTACGGTAAGCATATTCAAATTTAACGGTCAATCTTCCGCAACCAACTTTAATATAATAACAGATCAGATTGAACTAGTCAATCAAAAAATATTATCTAAAGCTAGCTGTGTTTACACGAGCACTTGGGCTCATTGTGGAAGATACTGCGATGTTTTTCAGGTATACACCTTTAGCAGCCGCAGGCTTCGCGCGGTTCAGAGCATCAACCAAAGCTTTGAGGTTCTCACCCAGTTGCTCAGCTGTGAAGGACGCTTTACCGATTGGCGCGTGAATTTGACCAGCTTTGTCGAGACGGTATTCGATTTTACCAGCTTTGATTTCTTGAACAGCTTTGGCAACATCGAAAGTAACTGTTCCTGCTTTAGGGTTAGGCATGAGACCTTTACCACCGAGCAGACGACCCAGTTTACCAACCTCACTCATCATATCCGGTGTAGCTACGCAGACATCGAATTCGAACCAGCCTTGTTGGATTTTGTTGATCATATCCTGATCACCAACATAATCAGCACCAGCTGCTTCTGCTTCTTTCACTTTGTCGCCTTTAGCGAACACCAAGACGCGTTGGGTTTTACCAGTACCGTGCGGCAATACAACTACGCCACGAACGGCTTGGTCTTGTTTACGAGCGTCAACGCCCAGACGAACTGCTACTTCAACGGTCTCGTCGAATTTTGCAGTCGCTGCCTTTTTCACCAGTTCAACGGCTTCCAAAGGCTCGTAAGTTGCTTCGCTGTCGATCAGCTTAGCAGCTTCCAGGTATTTCTTACCGTGTTTAGCCATTTTTATTTCCTCCTTTGTGGTATTAGCGGATATACCTCCCACATGAATCGGTACGAAGCCGATTGTCGAAGCTTACGATTAATCTTCGATGGTGATACCCATGCTGCGAGCAGTACCTTCAACCATACGCATAGCTGCTTCAACGGAAGCTGCGTTCAGGTCAGGCATTTTTTGCTCAGCGATTTGACGAACAGTATCGCGTTTCACAGTAGCTACTTTCGTTTTGTTCGGCACGCCGGAACCTTTTTCGATTTTAGCAGCAACTTTCAACAGAACTGCAGCCGGTGGAGTTTTTGTGATGAAAGTAAAGGAACGATCTTCAAACACAGAAATTTCAACCGGAATGATCAGGCCTGCTTGATCAGCAGTACGAGCGTTGAATTCCTTACAGAATGCCATGATGTTGACACCTGCTTGACCCAAAGCCGGACCTACTGGAGGCGCTGGATTCGCTTTACCTGCAGGGATCTGCAGTTTTACCATTTTGATTACCTTTTTTGCCATGGTGACACCTCCTTGACTCAATAGTGGTACAATGGATCAATTGATCCTCCCACAAGAAACCTCAAGAAAAACTATATTTTCTCCACTTGAGTATAATCCAACTCCAGCGGGGTTTCCCGTCCAAACATGTTGACATGCACTTTCAGCTTGCTTTTGTCAGCCAATATTTCTTCCACGGAGCCCACAAAATTCGCAAATGGACCAACTTTAATCCGTACGGATTCCTTCACGTCGAATTCAATCTTCGGTTTCGGCTCGACCATACCCATATGCTTCAGAATCTGCTCAACTTCCTCAGGAAGCAAAGGCGTAGGCTTGGAACCAGAACCCGTCGATCCTACAAATCCGGTTACACCCGGTGTATTGCGTACAACATACCAGGAATCATCGGTTTGAATCATTTCGACCAAGACATAACCCGGGTAAACTTTACGCATGACGGTCTTTTTCTTACCGTCTTTGTTCACCAGCTCTTCTTCCATTGGAACAAGAACTCGGAATATCTTGTCCTCCATGCCCATGGACTCAACGCGTTTTTCCAAATTGGCTTTGACTTTGTTCTCATACCCAGAATAGGTATGAACGACATACCATCTTTTTTCCATATCAAGCCACCTGGGACCCTTCTTAAATAATCGCTTCGATCACAGCAGAGATGCCGATATCCAGAACCCAAAAATAAATCGTGACAAACGCAATTGTACCGATAACGATCAACGTGTAGTTCGTCAACTCTTTACGATTGGGCCAGCGAACTTTCTTGAGTTCAGCCCAGCTTTCAGAGAAAAAGGAAATCAGAGACTTGAAACTACGTTTCACGCCGACTACACCTCCAAAAAACTATCTAGTTTCCCGATGAGGAGTCTGCTCGTTACAGAACTTGCAGAATTTCTTCATCTCCATGCGGTCAGGGTGATTACGCTTGTTTTTGGTCGTAGTGTAATTTCTTTGTTTGCAAGTTGTACAAGCCAAAGTAATTATTACCCGCATGATGTGCACCTCCCGAAGACATCCAAAAAAGACGGAGTCTCTAAATTGATCCTAAAAAAACGCGAATTTAGGCCTACCTAAAACACTTTATCACAAGGGGGTAGTCATGTCAACGAATGTTTGTAGTCATTTTCTCTGATTTATTTTCCACATCTTGCTGTCCAAATCCTGAACGCTTAAAGGCTTCTGACCTCTTTTGCCAGAATGGATATCCATACATTCATATGCCAGTATTTATCAAATCGCAGCGTTATAAACCTCCGACTTGTCGACAACGAGCATTTTGTACCGTTTGGTGTCATTGCTCCGGTGAAATACATAGACGGATGAATCACTTCGATCCACTAATTGCTGAAATTGGAGACTACACTTCAGTTTTACTCGCTTTTGATTGTGCAGAATAATCTCCAACAAAAAAAGACTCGAATCACTGAGCCTTTTCTCGAAACGTATATACTAATTATCGCGGACTTCCAAGTATTTTTCAAGCTTTCGTTTGACTCGCTGCAAAGCATTGTCTATGGACTTCACATGACGGTTCAAATCCACTGCAATTTCTTGATAGGAACGCCCATCGAGATATAACATCAGCACCTTGCGCTCCAGATCGCTCAATATCTCAGACATCTTGTCTTCCAGACCGATGAATTCTTCCTGATTGATAATCAATTCCTCAGGGTCACTGACCTGCGAACCGCAGATTACATCCATCAATGTACGATCCGACTCTTCGTCATAGATAGGTTTGTCCAGCGATACGTAAGAGTTCAAAGGAATATGCTTCTGACGTGTGGCCGTCTTGATCGCTGTAATAATCTGTCGCGTGATACACAATTCCGCAAACGCTTTAAAGGAAGCCAGCTTATCACCCTTGAAATCACGAATGGACTTATATAAGCCAATCATGCCCTCTTGAATGATGTCCTCGCGATCGGCGCCGATCAGAAAATAAGATCTGGCCTTCGCCCGAACAAAGTTCCGATACTTGTTGATCAGGAACTCCAGAGCCTCGCTGTCACCTTCATGGACCGCTGCAACAATGTCTTCATCATCCCTGTAATCATAATCAGATAACATGATATCCTTGAGGTCGACACTCACTTAACAATCCCTCCGGCCGCAACGCAAGGTCCCCGTTACTTCTCTCAAAATATACGACAAGTATAAGCGAACGCATACGACAACGTCAACTGAACTTTCCACAATTATCATAAAGGAGGATAATTAATGTGTAATTTGTAAAAATTTTAAATTGTTTGGAGAAGATTAGGATCACTCTCTTCGCCAGCGCTCGAATAGCTTTCTCATCTCCGGTGAAAGCTTTGCATCCAGCGTATTGCCCTTTGAACGTTGCTGATCCAGTGCAATCCTTTGCTTCACCTGTCGCTCGGACTCCTGCACTTCAATCTTCAGCTCTCGGGCAGACACCCGCAGAGCTCCTTGAGCAAAAGCTACATGCTGCTCCACCTGATCGCTTGTTGCCACATAGATCGTCCGACGCCTCTTGCTTAGCTCCCGGACAAGACGCTCGATGCATTCATCCGCCGTTTCTTTCTCCTTGGTAAAGTAAATCTGTACTTTGCTATGTGTAAAAGTTTTGCCAAGCCCGGGTACACGATACGCATCAAATACAACGATGACCCTTCTTCCCGAAAAGGCCTGATGATCCGCGAGCCTTTCCAGCAGACTGTCCCGTGCCTCCTGCAAGCTGTGCTGCGCCAATGCGGAAAGTTCGGACCAGGCCCCGATCATGTTATAACCGTCCACAAGCAGAACATCCCGCATATCAGCCATAGGCTAGCTCCCGGCCAATCGACCGCGCAGCACTTCGTACATTACGACCCCGGCAGCCACGGAAGCATTCAGGGAATTAATACGCCCCTCCATCGGTAACTTGACAAGGACGTCACACTTCTCGCGAATCAGCCGGCCCATCCCTTTGTTCTCGTTTCCGATCACGACAGCCACCGGCCCAGTGAATACATTGTTCCCGAACACCGGCTCTTTAGCTTCAACATCGGTACCGACCACCCATATACCCGCCTCCTTCAGACGATCAATGGTCTGTCCGAGGTTGCTCACTCTCGCGACGGGTACATATTCTACTGCCCCCGCTGATGTCTTGGAGACCGTTGCCGTGATAGACGCAGAGCGTCTTTTGGGCACGATTACCCCATGGGCACCTGTGCAGTCGGCCGTACGTAGAATGGAGCCCAGATTATGAGGGTCTTCTATTTCATCCAGCAATATCAGAAAAGGATCTTGCCCTTTGGCCGCAGCAGCTGCAAGCAGGTCCTCGACCTCTGCATAAGCATAAGGCGCCGCCTGTGCTACTACTCCCTGGTGCTGTATGCCTGGAACCATCTGATCCAGCTTACGCTTGTCCGCCTGCTGTACAATGACACCTGCTTTTTTGGCCTCTGCAATGATAGGCTGCACCAAGTGCTTCTGCGCTTGCTCAGCGAGCCATATTTTATTAATTGTCCTGCCTGACTTTAAAGCCTCGATAACCGAGTGCTTACCGGCAATCCATTCTTCCTCCATCCGTGTAACCTCCCTGCATATGAAGCCTTCCTGCCCACTTCTTACATGCACTATATAATTTCTTCATTTAGGCTTTCAAATATTTGTCGAAATTCGCCTCGTTAATGCTAGGCATTAGACTCCATCAACCGAATCCCCTCATCAAGCAGCTCGGTGAGCCTGTCCAGCCGACCATCACAGTACAGGAATCCGACCAGCCCTTCCAGAGCTGTAGCATGTCTGTACTCCAGCACGTCTGCATTTTTGGGAATGCTGCCTGATTTGGCATTACGACAAGCTCGCACAATATCCTGCTCCTCTTCTGTGAGGATTACCTCGAGCTTCTGCAGCATCACACTCTGCGCCTTGGCTGATACCAGACTTACCGCTCTTCGGTGCAGATGGTGCGGGCGTAGGTTAGTCTGGCTCAGCAAAAATTGTCGAATGGCAACCTCATAGACAGCATCCCCGATATAAGCCAACGATATAGGAGGGATGAGTCTTGCTGGCTTGGAAGGGGGATAGGGGAACCAAAGCTTCTGCAATTCCATCTTCCCTCCGCTTATCTCCGCCGCCAGCGCATGCCTTGAGCCGTATCCTCCAGCAGAATGCCCTGTTCTGCCAGTAGATCACGAATCTCATCAGCTCTGCTCCAATTTTTGGACTTTCTTGCCTCAACGCGCTCCGCGATCAGCTGCTCTACTTCCTCATCCAGAAGTTCATTGCTCGAAGCATCATAGAGTCGCAGCACACTATTCATACCCTCGAAGATCTCCAGGAGCGCTGTCAGCTCAGCTGTGCTAACAACCTCGCGCTGCAATGTCTGATTAGCTTCACTTACCCAATCGAACAGTGCTGTAATCGCATCTGGCGTATTAAAGTCATCATCCATTTTCTCCCGGAACTGAGCCTGGATTTGTTGAAGTCTGCTCTCTAGCTCATGGCTTACTTGACCATCGCCTGGCAATGCCGTCTTCAAGCGGTGTGTTACATTTGCGACAGCATTTGCAATACGTTCGACACTTTTCTCAGCCTGATTCATCGTCTCTTCATTGAAGTTCAGTGGGTTGCGATAATGCGTAGACAGCATGAAGTAACGTATGGCTTCTTTCTTATACTGTGCCCGCAGATCCTTAACAAGGATGCCATTGCCGAGCGATTTCGACATCTTCTCATTATTGATTCGAATGTAGCCATTATGCATCCAGTAACGGGAGAGAGGCTGACCAGTCAAAGCCTCTGACTGCGCGCATTCACACTCATGATGTGGGAACTGCAGATCCTGTCCCCCACCATGAATATCCAACGTATCGCCTAGGTAATGACGGGCCATAGCAGAGCACTCGATATGCCAGCCAGGTCTACCATTCCCCCACGGGCTGGACCAGTAGATTTCGCCTGGCTTAGCAGCCTTCCATAGTACAAAATCCTCCGGGCGCTCCTTGCGCTCATCGACACCAATCCGAATGCCAAATTGCAGCTGCTCCAGATTCTGACCTGACAGCTTGCCATAGTCCTTGAACTTCTCCGTACGATAGAATACATCTCCGCCGTTCTCATAGGCATAATCGCGCTCAACCAGCTCGCGGATGAATTCAATAATCAGATCCATGCTCTCGGTAACTCGCGGATTAAGAGTGGCCGCAGGTATGCCGAGTCCGGCAATATCCTCGTGATAAGCATTAATAAAGCGGTCAGCCACTGTAGGTACATCTGTTCCAAGCTCTTCCGCCTTACGGATCAGTTTGTCGTCCACATCTGTAAAATTCGTAACGTAGTTAACTTCATATCCTGAATACTCAAGGTAGCTGCGCACCATATCAAACACGATAATCGGTCGGGCGTTCCCAATATGAATATAGTCATACACGGTCGGTCCGCATACATACATCTTGACCTTTCCAGGCTCTTGGGGCACGAACACCTCTTTATTCCTTTGCATCGTGTTATAGACCTGAAGCGTCATACGCTATTCCTCCTTAACCGGGCTCCCAAGTCACTGCATGAGAAGCACATCCGGACAGCTTTGCTGTATTAATATCATCTTACTTTATTGCCACGGCGTTCCTCAATCCTGCTCATCTTTTGCCGATGGGACATGCACGCGCTTATCCTGAAGCTTTCCCCGTGGTTCTGGGTGACTTTTCACTTCAGCAAGCTCGGTGCGTAACAGCTCGATTTCGGCCTGCAGACTCCGTATGGAGTCCACGATCGGGTCCGGAAGCTGGTGACTTAGGCGATCCTGTTTAATTCCTGCCTGCTTCACAATGCGTCCTGGAATGCCTACTACCGTACTATATGGAGGAACCTCCTTCAAGACCACTGAGTTGGAGCCTATATTGGACTGATCTCCGACAGTGAATGATCCAAGTATTTTTGCGCCCGAACCGATAACTACATTATTACCAATGGTAGGATGCCTTTTACCCTTTTCTTTCCCCGTTCCCCCAAGAGTGACTCCCTGATACAGAATGACATCATTCCCAATCTCGCAGGTCTCTCCAATGACGATTCCCATACCGTGGTCTATGAACAGACGCTCTCCGATGGTGGCCCCCGGATGAATCTCGATTCCTGTCATAAAGCGCGAAAATTGCGATATAATGCGCGGCAGTGTACGCCATCCCTTGCGATAAAGGCCATGAGCTGCTCTGTGAAACCAAATGGCATGAATCCCGGAGTACGTAAAGATAACCTCCAGCGGCCCTGTAGCTGCCGGGTCGTTATCCAGTACCGCCTGAATATCCGACTTCATCTTCCTGAACATAGGAGCCCCCTTTTTGCTTCGGTCGAGATTCCATACATGCAATAAGGCAAATAAGGCAAAAAAACGCCCCCGCAGCCAAAGCTGCAGAGACGTTTTACCGTGGTTCCACTCTGCTTGAGGTGTCACAGTAAATGCTGACCTCTCATCTTTCACATCCAGTAACGCGGATGACACGGTTCAACCTGTCCTGGGCTACCGGTCCGGTATCTCAGGTTCAATCGAACAGCTCCCAGGCGCATTTCTACTGCTGGCCATCTGGACAACTCACAGCCCCGGCCTTCGCCTTCGTCTGTCCTCTCTGGTTAGATGACTATTGCAGTATACTTCTCCTGCTCGTTGCTTTTATGGATACGGCGAGAATACGCCATCATCATTCATTTCGTTGGTGACACCCATTATAGCGGAAAGACAACAAACTGACAACAATTCCAGCTCAGGAATTAGCCTTTAATCTGGGATTGTAGACGCTGAATCACCTTATCCCGTCCGAGAAGGTAGATGGTCTCGTTCAGATCTCTTCCGTGGGTCTGGCCCGTCAAGGCCACACGAATCGGCATAAACAGCTGCTTGCCCTTAAAGCCAGTCTCCTTCTGCACTTCCTTGATAAGGGCAGCCATTCGTGCCGCTGTGAACTCTTCACTTGCCTGCACCTTATCTACAAATGCCTGTAGTACAGTGGGAACCTGCTCCTCTGCCAGTACAGCCTGAGCCTCCCCATCGAGCTCCAGATGTGAGCGGAAGAATACGTCTGACAATTTGACAATATCCGATGCAGACGTCATTTGCTCCTGATATAAGCGTACCAGAGCCTCAGTCCATGTAGCCTGCTCCTCTGTCAGCTCCTGTGGAATTAATCCAGCTTCCTGCAGATGTGGAACAGCCATCGCTGTAATCCGTGCAGGGTCAGCCTGCTTAATGTAATGATTGTTCAGATGAGCCAGCTTAAGCGGGTCAAATACTGCCGGACTCTTGGACAGACGATTCGGATCGAAGATGGAGATCAACTGCTCTTGGTCATAGATCTCCTCTTCTCCTTCAGGCGACCATCCCAATAGCGCAATAAAGTTGAACATAGCCTCTGGCAAATACCCCAGACGATCATACTGCTCCATGAATTGGATGATGGATTCATTCCGTTTGCTGAGCTTCTTGTGATCTTCGCCCACGATTAGAGTCATGTGTCCAAAGATCGGCGGTTCCCAGCCAAGCGCCTCATAGATCATCAGCTGCCGCGGAGTATTGGATACATGATCCTCGCCGCGCAGGACGTGAGTGATCTTCATCAAGTGATCATCCACCGCTACCGCGAAGTTATATGTCGGAATTCCGTCCTTCTTGACGATGACGAAATCGCCGCTCTCCTTGGAGTTGAACGTAATGGAGCCCTTTACCATATCATCAAATGTATACTCACGATCCTCCGGTACCCGGAAACGAATGCTCGCTACACGTCCCTCGGCTTCGAAGGTCTTACATTGCTCTTCAGTCAAATCCCGGTGCTTGCCAGAGTAGCGAGGCGTCTCGCCACGAGCCATCTGCTCCTCACGCTCTTTCTCCAGCTCTTCCTCCGTGCAGTAACAACGATAAGCAAGACCGCGGTCCAACAAGGACTGCCATTGCTCCTTATAGATATCCAGACGCTCGGTCTGGCGATAAGGGCCGTATTCACCGCCAACATCCACGCTTTCATCCCAGTCGATACCAAGCCACTGCAGATATTTAAGCTGGCTCTCCACGCCACCCTCAATGTTACGTTTCACATCGGTATCTTCAATACGAACAATGAATTTACCGCCTTGATTTCTCGCATACAAATAATTGAACAGTGCTGTTCTTGCATTTCCGATATGCAGATGTCCCGTTGGACTTGGCGCATACCGTACACGGACTTCCGTGCTCATACAATCCCCTCCGAATGGGCGTTTTCCGAAATTAGTACCCACTTTTGCTGGCAAAGTCTCAATGGTTCAAGGAGCTTTGCCAGCAAATTAGCGGTACTTTACTTCGGAAAGCTGCCTAACTTTTCTCTCAACTCATGATGATAGCATACCCTTGACAAGGCACACAACCGATTGCGCAGCGATCCCTTCACTACGCCCGGTAAAGCCAAGCTGCTCGGTCGTCGTAGCTTTGACGTTAACCTGTGAGCGATCCTTCGCCTCAAGTGCTTCCGCTATTACGTCTACCATTGGCTGAATATATGGAGCCATCTTCGGGCGCTGGGCAATTATCGTGCTGTCCACATTACCAAGCTCATATCCCTGCTCCTTGGCCAATTGCCATACATGCTGCAGCAGCTTGAGACTATCTGCATCCTTGAATGCAGGATCGTTGTCAGGAAAATGCTTGCCGATATCCCCCATACCCAGCGCCCCCAAAATCGCATCAGTGATTGCATGCAACAGTACGTCCGCATCAGAATGGCCCAACAGGCCTTTCTCATACGGAATGGTTACGCCCCCGATAATACACGGCCTTCCTTCCACCAGCTGATGAACATCGAACCCTTGTCCTACTCGAATCATTCTGTCTCCTCTTCCTCTCTGCCCGTCCATAATGTCGCAATCTCCAGATCTTCCGGGGTAGTAATCTTGATATTGGTATAGCTGCCCTCTACCATCTGTACACGGATCCCAAGCCGCTCAACCAGCATCGAATCATCCGTACCCAGAAATCCGTCTTTCTCCGCCAGAGCATATGCCTCTTTCAGATTGGAAAGACGAAAAGTCTGTGGCGTTTGAATGCTCCACAGACTTCGCCGTTCTGGCGTTGCCACAACCTTACCGTCCTGATTCACCTGCTTGATCGTGTCCTTGACAGGAACCCCCAGGACCGATGCTCCATGCTCACGTGCAGCTTCCAGACAGTCCCGTATGGCTTTGCGGGTCACAAAAGGACGAACCCCATCATGGACCATGACCCACTCCGTATTCAGCCGCTCAAGACCACGCTGGACCGAATGCTGACGCTCTGCTCCACCGGCGACTATGTATGACACCTTATCGACACCGAATTCATCAATCCAGTCACGGCAACGGTCAGTATCTCCTTCGCCAGTAACAAGCACGATCTCCTGAATCTCAGGCATACGGGCGAACACCTCAAGTGTATATATAAAAACAGGCTTGTCCCCTAATTTCAAAAACTGCTTGCTCTCTGTCGTACCCATGCGGGTTCCGCGTCCTGCGGCCACAACGACGACACCGAGACTATTGTTCATCGCTCCAATCCCTACCTTAACAGTCAGTATGCCGGAATGGCTATGGTCGGTAACACCGACGTTTCCATCATACCGTGTTTACTGAGCTTTTTCCAATAATTTCGGTTTGGCAAAGATCATGCGGCCTGCTGAGGTCTGCAACACACTCGTTACAAGCACCTCCATTGTCGTGCCAATGTAATCCCGTCCGCCCTCAACCACGATCATGGTTCCATCATCCAGATACGCGACGCCTTGACCATGCTCCTTGCCGTCCTTAATGATCTGCACAACAATCTCTTCACCTGGCAGCACGACTGGCTTCACGGCGTTCGCCAGATCATTGATATTCAGTACGGACACACCCTGTAGCTCACATACCTTATTCAGGTTAAAATCATTGGTCACGACCTTGCCCTGCAGAACCTTGGCCAGCTTGACGAGCTTGCTATCCACTTCGGAGATTTCCTCAAAATCCCCCTCATAGATAAGCACCTTCACATCAAGCTCCTTCTGAATCTTGTTCAGAATATCGAGACCCCTGCGTCCACGGTTACGCTTGAGCAGATCGGATGAATCTGCAATATGCTGGAGCTCCTCCAGTACGAATTCCGGAATAACAATTGTCCCTTCAATGAACCCTGTCTTGCAAATATCAGCTATTCTGCCGTCAATGATAACACTGGTATCCAGAATCTTGTGCTCCTCCAGCCAGCGCTCCTCAGGCTCCTCCGTGTGGTGAAAGCGCCCCGACGTCCACAGGGACGTGAGCTCATCACGCTTTTCCAATCCCACCATCATACCGACATAGCCACACACGAGCATAATTCCCAGACCGAGGATCTGTCCACTGACTCCCAGCCAGGAGAGTCCTGGATAAATGAGTATCGCAAAAAGCAGACCACTCAGTAAGCCTACTGTGCCTGCAGCAATCTCATGAATAGGAATGGCTGCCAGCCTATCGATCCCCCGTTGTAATCGGATGGACATCATTGAACCCGCAGCCGAACAGCTAACGAGAAACACCAACGCACCTAATATAGTCCAAATCACGCTACCCGTAGAAGAATCCTGCATCCATACCGGCAGCCAGCGAACAGTCCCTGCAACTCTATCATATAACGTATAGCCGAACCATGCCCCACACAATCCTGTAAAAGTTAAAATGGCTCTTTTCCACATGAACCTCCGCACCTCCTTATTTCTTGGTATCCATTTTTCCCTGGATTCTTTATCCAGTATGATCCAAATCAGCGGGGGCTAACCGTGGGCTAATGAACTTTTTTCCCGGGCTAGACAAGGGTAGTCAACCAGCAGCCTTGATCTTTATATTGAAAGGGTATATTTTTTTGGCATATAATGAATTTATTCCTATAAATCAGAGGTGGGTAGCGAAATGACCGTACAAAGCTTGCACGCTTTTCAAGATCAGGTATCCGAACTGCTGCTCCGTCACCGCAGTCTGCTAGATGTACTGTCCAAAACCGGGCAATCAGGCGCCTCTGTGAACCGCGCAGTTGCCAAGGCTATAACGGAATGCGGCTGCATTGAGGTCCACGCCAAAAAACAGGATTACGAGCTGGAAGCCAGTCTGGAGGATGCCAAAGCTCAGCTGGACAATCACGTTCAAGGGTCGCTTTGTGAGAATTGTAAGGAAGTTATTATGTCCGAGCTTGGTCGCAGCCTCTTCTACATGTCCGCCCTTTGCAATCTACTGGAGATCAATCTGGAAGATGTGGTAGAGCGTGAGTCTCAGAAGTGCTCGACGTTAGGACTATTCAATATGTCTTAATGCCGGCTTTTGCGTGAACAATATTTCTCATCAACATCATAGAATGCTAAGGGCGCTGAGTATCCGCTAGTTCCCTAAGTATACAAAAAAAAGCATGTGTGCCCCGCATTAACGAGACGTACATGCTTTTCCTTTTTTCTTTGTTGTAATGTTCCCTGACTAACAGCCTGACACTCGATCCTGTAGTAGACATGGATAACAGCATGATCACATCACAGAGTCTTCCAACGCATTTCAGATACAAATGATTCCCGTAACCTATAGTAGCTATGGCATTATTAGCGTACAAAATAAATTAACGTTCAGAGTGGCGGTACTGATCATCGGACGATTTACGCTTCTTGCGCCGTCTGCCGAAGATTCGTTCCAGGTGATGCTTCATCCCGTAGAGCGCATAGAGCACCAGAGGCACGAAGATCAGCTTGGAGAGATTATCAGCGAACTGGATGGCAATGAACACAGCCCCGATCGCAACCAGGGGTGCAATCCATATCGCTTTCTTCGGAAGTCCGACCTTCTTGAAGTTAGGATACTTCAAGGAGCTGATCATCAGGTAGGAGAGCAGTATCGTCGCTACAGCCATCGGAATGGGAGATATATCTTCATGAAACAGGGATAGAGTGGCGAGTACACCGCCCGCTGCCGGAATCGGAAGTCCCGTAAAATAGCCTGGAATCCCCGCTCGTACATTAAATCTTGCCAGGCGCAGTGCACCACACATGGGAAAAATGGCCGTAGCCGTCCAGCCTAGTGCCGGATGTACATCATGAAAGCTAACCATATACATAATTACAGCAGGTGCTGCGCCAAAAGAGACCATGTCCGACAAGGAATCAAGCTCTTTGCCGAATTCACTCTGTGCATTAAGTGCTCTTGCAGCACGGCCATCCAATCCGTCAAGTAACATTGCAACAATAACCATAATGGCTGCATAGCTGTATTTACCGTCTACCGCAAGCATCATGGCAATCATTCCAAGGAACAGATTACCCAAAGTAAACATGTTCGGAATTGATTTGGCTATCATATTTTCACCTCATAAGCTCTAGTTCCAATATCATCCACTGATGATATTGCAATTACATCTGCCTGTCAATGAACACTTGCTCTTGTAGCCGCTTCAGCCCTTCCTTGATAGTGCGCGCACGCACCTCACCAATACCATCCACCTCATCCAGTTCCTCGATAGAAGCCATCATAACCTGTGGTAGCTCACTGAATTGGTCTACCAGATTATGAATAATCACATTAGGCAGTCTTGGAATTTTATTCAGCACACGGTAGCCTCTTGGCGATACTGTTTCTTCCGAAGTGGCCGCAGATGAAGGATAGCCCAACAGCCGCGCTATATGATGCGCATCGAGCAGCTCCTCATCCGTAGAATGCTTAAGACCATTAATAATTTCGCGGATCTTGTCATCACTGTCTTCTTTGGCATAGTCCTTATAGAGCAGCCACGCTTCTTCTTCAGTGGTCCCCACAAGCTCCTCCATCTGCATGCTGATCAGGCGGCCTTCATTGCCGAGCTCGTTGACATAACGTTTGATTTCCATCTTAATTCGCATGACCATCTCGGTGCGTTGAATTACATTGATAACCTCTGGGATGGTCACCAGTTCCTCGAATTCCGAGGCAGACAGGTTCGTAAGCGCCTGATTCAGTACAGACTTGTATTTCTCCAGCGTCTGAATAGCCTGATTGGCCTTAGTTAGAATGACACCAATCTCCTTAAGTGCATATCGGAGCGTACCTTGATACAAGGTAATGATATTACGACGCTGAGAAATGGACACAACCAGCTTCCCCGTTTGCTTCGCAACTCGCTCGGCCGTTCTATGACGGATTCCGGTCTCAATTGAGGAGATGGAGGAATCCGGTATTAGCTGCGTGTTCGCATATAAAATCCGCTTCAAATCTTCGCTCAAAATGATGGCCCCATCCATTTTGGCCAGTTCATACAGATAGTTCGGTGAAAAGTCACAATTAATGGAGAAGCCTCCATCTACCACTTCCATGACTTCCGGACTGTAGCCGACGACGAGAAGTGCTCCGGTCTTGGCCCTGAGCACGTTTTCTAGACCTTCACGAAAGGGTGTACCCGGCGCTACAAGCCGCAATAGATCGTTCATTTTACCGAGTTGGCTCGTTTCCTTCATTGTATTCTTCCCCCTAATTTAATGCGGCTGCCAGTGCTTCAGACACAGTCCCTACCCCAATGATCTCCAGATTTTCAGGTGGCGTCCAGCCTTTCAGACTTTTTTCCGGCAAAATCACTCGTTTGAATCCGAGCTTATGAGCTTCACGCACCCGTTGCTCTGCTCGGGACACGGCACGTACCTCACCAGTTAGTCCTACCTCGCCAAAAATCACATCGTAAGGCTTCGTAGGTACATCACGGAAGCTGGAAGCAATACTCACCGCAATCGCAAGATCTACCGCCGGCTCATCCAGCTTCACGCCTCCTGCTACATTGAGATACGCATCCTGATTTTGCAAAAACATTCCCATCCGCTTCTCCAGCACAGCAATGATCAGACTTAAACGGTGGTGATCAATACCCGTGCCCATTCGCCGCGGGGAAGGAAAGTGGGTGCTTGCAATCAACGCCTGAAGCTCCACCAGTACAGGTCTCGTGCCCTCCATGCTCGCAACGACTGTCGAACCAGCCACGCCTAGCGGGCGTTCGGATAAGAATAGCTCCGAAGGATTCTCTACCTCCCGCAAGCCTCCTTCTCCCATCTCGAAGATCCCCATTTCATTGGTGGACCCGAATCGATTCTTAACGGCCCGAAGCAATCGATAGGTATGATGGCGTTCCCCTTCAAAATACAGTACACAATCCACCATATGTTCAAGCATTCTTGGACCAGCGATGGCTCCTTCTTTGGTAACATGACCTACCAGCACCGTAGCTATGCCAAGGCCTTTTGCGATACGCATAAAACGAGCTGTGCACTCCCGAACCTGGGATACACTGCCTGGCGCACTGGTCACATCCGGCAAATAGACGGTCTGGATCGAATCAATGACCAGGAATTGGGGCTTCATTTGATCCACAGCTGCCTCAATGGTCTCCAGATTCGTTTCACATAGAACATATAATTCAGGTGAGAGTACTCCAAGTCGATCAGCACGTAGTTTGGTCTGACGAACGGATTCTTCACCAGATACATACAGAACACGCAAACCTGAGCGCGCCAGTTCATTGGACGCCTGCAGCAGCAGCGTGGATTTGCCGATACCAGGATCTCCGCCGACGAGGATCAACGAGCCCGGAACAAGTCCCCCACCCAGCACTCGGTTCAGCTCACCAATACCCGTGAGCACACGCGGTTCTTTTCCACTCTCGACTGCGGTAATCGACAAAGGCTTCTCCTGCGTCTGGTTATGAAAAAGGGATGAGCTCATCCCTGCTGTCTTCACAACAGTCTCTGTTGCTTCAACCATGGAGTTCCATGCTTGGCACCCCGGGCATTTTCCGTACCATTTAGGCGATTCATAGCCACATTCCGTGCAATAAAATTTGGTCTTTACTTTAGCCATTCGATTCTCCTTGTTCAAAAAGCTCCAATACTAAAAGTGTACCATTGAAGCAGAGCAACCGTAAAGCAATATCACAAACTTTTCCAATCATTGTAATGAAGCGAACATTTCAATGAACGCGCCTAATGATGTCCAGTATTCAAGGCAGATAAGATTAATATATGACAGCATTCCATGAACATGAGGATGCACCTGCTCTCGATTAAAAAAAGGGTTGCCCCCTCGTATGCAGCACATCGCAGTACATAACGGGAGCAACCCTTTTCTATATAGTTCTCACTTGTCAAACGCTATATTCATTAGGATTGAGTGGGAACATTGGTTTTCTTGCTAACCTTCAACCCACCATCTATCTCGTCGATCAGGAGAGAATCCCCCTTGGTAATCGTTCCGCTCAACAGCTCCTCGGACAAGCGATCCTCGATATGCTTCTGAATTGCTCTACGCAGCGGACGTGCCCCGTAGGCTGGATCGAAGCCTTCTTTAGCCAGGAACGCCTTGGCCTTGTCAGTCAGCTCGAAGTCCACATCGTATTCGTTCAGACGCTTACGAAGCTCTTCGGACATGAGGGTAACGATTTGACCAATGTGTTTCTCTTCAAGAGAGTGGAACACGATGATCTCATCAATACGGTTCAGGAACTCAGGACGGAAGCTCTTCTTAAGCTCTTCCATGACCTTGCCCTTCATATTGTCGTAGTCTGCCCCTGCATCCACCACAGCGGTGAAGCCCAAGGTAGAGTTCCGCTTAATCGCTTCTGCTCCGACGTTGGAAGTCAGGATGATGAGCGTATTCCGGAAGTCAACTACGCGACCTTTGGAGTCCGTCAAGCGTCCATCCTCCAGCACTTGCAGCAGGATGTTGAAGACCTCAGGGTGCGCCTTTTCAATCTCATCAAGCAATACAACGGAGTATGGCTTGCGGCGAACTTTTTCCGTCAGCTGACCGCCTTCCTCGTAACCCACATATCCTGGAGGCGCTCCGACCAGACGTGATGTAGAGTGCTTCTCCATGTATTCGGACATATCGATACGGATAACTGCATTTTCATCACCGAACATGGACTCGGCCAGTGCGCGAGCAAGCTCAGTCTTACCTACCCCTGTAGGACCAAGGAAGATAAAGGAGCCCATCGGACGCTTAGGGTCCTTGAGGCCCGCACGTGCCCGGCGGATCGCACGGCTTACTGCCTTGACGGCTTCATCCTGACCGATTACACGTTCATGCAGCAGCTGCTCCATGTTCAAGAGACGCTCGGTCTCTTCTTCCTTCAGCTTGCTGACAGGCACGCCCGTCCAGAGCGCTACGATCTGTGCGATATCCTCAGGTGTCACCTCGGAATCGGTACGCCCTTGCTTTTCTTTCCATTGATTCTTGGTCAGATCGAGCTCTTCGCGCATTTTTTGCTCTGTATCGCGAAGTGCAGCAGCCTTCTCGAATTCTTGACTTTGTACAGCAGAATCCTTCTCTTTACGGATATCCTCCAGACGGTTCTCCAACTGCTTCAGGTTTGGCGGTACTGTGTAAGAGTTCAGTCGTACTTTAGAGCCCGCCTCATCAATCAGATCGATGGCTTTATCCGGCAGGAAACGATCCGTAATGTAACGGTCAGACAGCTTAACAGCTGCTTCAATCGCTTCATCTGTAATTTTCACACGGTGATGTGCCTCATAACGGTCACGCAATCCATACAGAATCTGAATGGCTTCCTCTGGGGATGGCTGATCCACCGTAATAGGCTGGAAGCGCCGTTCCAGGGCTGCGTCCTTCTCAATGTATTTACGATACTCGTCCAGTGTGGTGGCACCGATACATTGCAGCTCGCCACGTGCCAGTGCAGGCTTCAGAATATTAGAGGCATCGATCGCTCCCTCTGCACCGCCAGCGCCGATCAATGTGTGCAGTTCATCAATGAACAGTACAATATTACCTGCCTGGCGAATCTCGTCCATAATCTTCTTCAGACGATCCTCGAATTCACCACGATATTTCGTACCAGCCACAACAGAGCCCATATCCAGCGTCATAACACGCTTGTCACGGAGTGTCTCCGGAATCTCATTAGCAATAATCTTCTGGGCAAGACCTTCCGCAATCGCTGTCTTACCTACCCCTGGCTCACCAATCAGCACCGGGTTATTCTTCGTACGACGGCTCAGCACCTGAATGACGCGTTCAATCTCTTTGCTACGTCCAATTACAGGGTCCAGGTTGCCATCCTTCGCGATGGCTGTCAGGTCACGGGCCAAGCTATCCAGTGTAGGAGTGCTCACATTCGCTTGTGCACCACTATGACTGGATACCGCTTCACTGCTACCAAGCAGTTGAAGCACTTGCTGGCGGGCCTTGTTCAGACTGATCCCCAGATTATTCAGTACACGAGCAGCTACGCCTTCACCTTCACGAATAAGACCCAGCAAAATATGTTCTGTGCCTACGTAGGTATGACCCAGCTTGCGGGCTTCGTCCATGGAAAGCTCAATGACCTTCTTGGCACGAGGTGTGTACGCGATATTCGTAGGCTGCTCCTGGCCGCGTCCAATCAGCGTCTCTACTTCATCCTGAATTTTTTCAAGCCCCAGACCCAGACCAATCAGGGCCTTCGCAGCAATTCCTTCACCCTCCCGGATTAATCCCAGTAGAATGTGCTCTGTACCGATATTATTGTGTCCAAGACGGACCGCTTCCTCTTGAGCCAATGCGAGTACCTTCTGCGCTCGTTCTGTAAATCTACCGAACATCATATGTGTTGCACCTCCATATATAGTGTAGTTCTTTGTAATCCAATAATAATTAAACTATATTACTATATCATGCTCGGGAAGCTGAGGATCTAAGTTGCTCCCGAATCAATGTTGCTCTATAGGTGTCTCGCCCTGCATTGTCGAGCTCACCGCCGAATTTCTTTTGCAGGAAGCCAGGCTGCGTCATGACATGCAGCTCATTTAATGTCTGAATCGAGGGTCCCTCCAGAATGCCCATGTCCACACCAAGTCGTATATCGGACAACCGCTGTGCAGCCTCCTTGGATTCGACGACGGTCGCATAAGACAAGATACCGTAAGAACGCATAATGCGGTCTGTAATCCGCAATATCGATTCATTCATCAGACGCTCTCTTGCTGCTCTCTCATGCTCAATGATCTGCAGTACGACACCGTGAAGGTTCTCTATGATCTCCTCCTCGGTCTGCCCTAGCGTGATCTGGTTGGAGACCTGGAACAGGTTACCTACTGCTTCGCTACCTTCCCCATAGATCCCTCTAACCGTTAGTCCGACTTGTGAGACAGCAGACAAAATTCGATTAATCTGATGGGTCATGACCAAAGCTGGCAGATGCATCATGACAGAGGCACGCAGACCTGTACCTACATTGGTCGGACAGCTGGTCAGGTAACCACGTCGATCATCAAAGGCATAATCAACAGCTGCCTCGAACACATCATCAATACTGCTTGCCTTCTGCCAAGCCTCTTTGACCTGACAACCCGGATACAGACATTGAATACGTAGATGGTCCTCCTCATTGATCATAATACTTACGGCCTCGTTCTCGCTAATCATCACAGCGCCATTGCGTGATTCACTTGCCAGATTCGGACTAATCAAATGCTTCTCCACCAACACTCTCTGATCCAGATCACTGGTCTCGGGAATCTTAAGCAAATGAAAAGTACCATACTCCCTCATATCCTCTTGCTGAAGCACCTCACTGAGCTTGTTCAGCACTGCTTCCGATTGCTGATTCGTGGCAAGCATCGGGAAGGGAAGATGCTGCAAATTACGCGCAATCCGTACTCTACTGCTGATCACAATCTCAGAGTCCTCAGCATCGCTACGCATCCACTCACTTAAGGGCTGTTCGGTGAATCGGAGATTAGGCATGTCGCATCCCTCCTACTTTCCAACTTTACTCTTGGGCTATCTGTTTTTCAAGCTCGCGGATCTGGTCGCGCAATTGGGCTGCTGATTCGAACTCTTCCTGTTGGATCTTGAATTGCAGTTCGCGCTTGAGCTCATCCACTTGCCGTCTAACTTTCATTTTACCGCCGGTACGCACAGGCACCTTGCCCACATGTGTAGTGCCACCGTGCACACGCTTGAACAACGGATCTAGCCGCTCATCAAAATATTTATAGCAAGAGCTGCAGCCAAAGCGCCCGATCTTGCTGAATTGAGAATAGGTCATTCCGCATTCCTCACACCGTATAGCCTGTGGTGCGGAAGCTCCCTGCATCTGGCTCTTATTGGCAGGGTCAAAATCAAGAAGGCCTGATAATAGACTGTGAATAGAAAATCCGTTAGAGGTTCCGGGAATTAGCTCACCCTTTTCCCTGGCACAGGCCTCACAGATATGAAATTCCGTCTTCTCTCCATTCACAATCTTGGTGAAATGGAGTGTTGCCGGCCTTTTATTACATTCTTGGCACAGCATACAAGTACCTCCTTTATAATGTAACCCAGACTTGGTCACAATCGGTCAAGTACATTCCCTGACCAATTGACCAATCCCGTCAAGCTACATGTCTTGGTTCTCCCCCATCAGCACTATAGATACAGCTCAACTGAATGGAACTCAGCTCTGATTTATACTGCCGAAGAAGGCTTCATCTGGCGAGAAGTGCTATAAGCATCGCCTTGAACACTCGCGCCCGCAGTTGGTCCCGTAGAGGAAGCTTCAATGCCAGTGATTCTCTGGAGATCGCTGCTTTCATGATCGCTGCCTCCCGCCTATTCAGCACACGGGCTTCCTCCAGCTGATAAATTAACCCTTCTGCTGCGGTCTGGCTAATCTCATCTCCTATGGTATGGTGCAGATGAGTATGCAGTATGTGCTGAGCTGGCAGCTCAATTCGCTGTATGCGAATATACCCACCGCCTCCTCGCTTGCTTTCGACGAGATAGCCTTTCTCAAGGGTGAACCGTGTACTTATAACATAATTAATTTGGGAAGGCACGCAAGAGAAGCGGTCAGCCAAATCGTTGCGCTGGATTTCCACTAATCCTTCAGGACTCTCGACCAGCATGCTTTTCAGATATTGTTCGATAATATCAGAAACATTACGCATTTCATCATCCTCCACTGATGGAGACACAGGAATTGCTCCGTGCTCCACAGAGTGTGCCGTATACACAACTTAACCAAAGACTAAAGCCACGAATCTTACAAAAATAAGCCCTACAGCAGCTTAACCCCTGTAAAAAGGACCTTATCCACTATAACGCTTGATTCGTTTTTCGACCTACATGGTCTGAAAAATCAAAGACTGTTCCAAAAGACCAGGGCTTACACAACCTGCACAGAAATTTGAACTCCGTTGACTTTGACTTTCTTTGACTTTGTTTTTATTATAACATAATTTTCTCATTTGCCAAGTCATCCTGCTTTTATTTTTTGCACTTTTTGGCGATCTTAATCGTTCCAGAAATGTTTCGTCGCAAATCGTTCCAAACCTAAAACACAGGCCCCTGTCATAGGAGCCTGTGTTTTTGAACTTATTTATGCCTACAACTACACAATTCTGCAACTTATGAAATGGTCTGCTTAGAAGTGATCCATCAAATGGGTAGTGGCCTGTGGCAACCGCGCTGCCCATGTAGCTGCGATACTAGAGCTGCCTTGGAGCTTTTCCCATGTTAATAGGTAAATGGGGTTCCTGTAGCCAATCATCATCGCTGACAAGGCTTGTATATCACAGGTGAGATCAGCCTTCTCTGCCTCTACAGTAGATGGGCGCCAGCTCCCTTGACCTCCACTTGAAATTGCGATCTCCCAGACACCATCATTCCATGGTGCATATGGGTCTGTTAACGCAAGCGTAAATCTGGTGTCCTCCGCAGACGGAAGAAAAGGATACTGGGACCAGAATGCAGATGCGTCAACAATTCTGCCCATGAAATAGGGAATAATCTCCTGTTGTACCCTCGGGTCTTGAAGCAGGTAAGGCATGGCATCATCCATAGGAACGTCTGTAAAGATGCCTCGTTCCACCATCGAATCGTGATTGGCTAAATAAGTCCATAGCCCACGTCTGGCCCGTTCCGTGGTAAAGACCAGTTCACTGCACAGCAGCTCTCTATTTTCAATCTTATATAGTACGTAACCTTCTGGTACATCGCTGCCATTATAGTATACTGCTGTATAGCGCTGGTCACGGAACACCCGCTCCTTCCACCAGCTCTCACTACGTGCCAAGGTTCCATTATATCGACGTGCGTAGACGTCATAAATTGAGCTTAAAACGGCAATATCACGAATATCCCGCCTGATCTCGCCTTCCTCCACTGTCTTGCGTGGGAACTTCTCCGCTGGAATCGTATACTTACGATACTCTGTATAGATCTCCCATCCGAATTTGCGATAAAACGGGAAAGAGAACGGGTGTAAGAATGATAGGGTCTGACCAGCATGCTTCATTTCCCCAAGAGCATGGACGAGTAGTCGGGATACCATCCCCCCGCGGCGTTTCTCTGGCCAAGTCGCCACCCCAGCGATTCCCCCCATCTGGAAGGTCTGTCCGTGAATATAAGTCTCCAGAGGTATAATGGTGAGCTTCGCCTGTAAGTCCTCGCCCCGAAATATCCCCCAGCTATCCTCTGGCTTAAATCGCTCCCGTATAGCCTCTCGTTGCTCTTCTGTTAATCGAGCCTGAAATGCATACTCTGACAAGGCCATATTTTTATCAAACTCATCTGCCCTGAATTGTCTAATATTCATTGGTCCACCTCAATCCTGATTTTTGTCTAGCAGACTTTAGGATTCGAATGCGTGGCCATATCGTCTGGCACACTACATGAGTGTCTCAAAGCTGTGTAAGGAAGTCAATTCATCTCCAAAAACTATTGGGAGCCATTGAGGAACTCTATACATTATTTACCTAATTGCTATCTGGTGTTAACCGTTCGCTTATGCTCACTTCGTACAATGAGCCATGTAACGAATTCAGAATATAGGAGTGATATGAAGTGAACAAGTGGAAAAAGATAACCCTGTCATTCATGCTGGGCTTGGTAGTCTGGAGTGGTAGTGTTGCCGATGTTGGGGGACTAGAGACTGCCAAGGTATCTGCCGCTGCCAATGCCGTTCCCTCCTACGAGGTTAAATTCCTGGCTGATCCAGCGCTTGTATTGAACGAGAATGGAACTCCAAGCACAGACATCCTGAACACCTTCGGGCTCGGAGCTAATGCACAGGCTATTCGAGTAGAGTATTTTGATACAGATCAGCTCGTTCTGAATGATGAAGGCTGGAATGTTCGCTTTCGAAAAAAAGAAGACAAGCCCAATTATGAGTTAACCTACAAAAAGCGCTACCCCATTCTGAACGGAGATGTTCAAACTGCACTTACGCTAGCAAACAAAGAGGGATTCGATTCATCCGATGATAACTATGATGCTGAGATTGATTGGGGATATAGCAAGCAGACACTGAGCTTCTCTAATACCAAAAAGGTGGATACTAAAGATAAAGGGGCCGTATTGCCTTCCGAAGCGAAGGCACTGGATATGCTACTGGACAAGCTACCTGGAAAATTAAAGAACTGGTCCTCCTCCAATTGGGGCAAGAAGAGACTGAATGACTCACGCGCTTATGGCCCGTTAACCTTCGATCGCTATGAGGGAATCTGGAACGGACAGGAAATGACTCTTGAAGTATGGCCTGTTCGCAACGAGGCAGGTACAGGTATCGAGCATATCGTCGAAGTTTCATTTAAGACTGATGATCCGGCTATTGCAGCGGAAATGCGCCAAGAATTATTAGATGAGCTTGATACACAAGGGTGGCTCATTCCCACAGATGGGCTAAAGACACAACAAATTCTAGAGCGTTACTAGTAGCTAAAGCAATTTGTACGAAAAGGACCTGTTCAGAGCGGCCACTGTATTGGCACTCTAAACAGGTCCTTTCAACTTCCATAAGAAAAGCGTCTATCGACGTACTTTCACAGAAGCCAGACTGCATTTAGCTGAAGTTTTTCTTGCGATAATCGAATTGTTCAGCTCCGCTGAAAACTTATAACTTCTATTATTAAAAAAAACCACCACCGAAACTCGGTAGTGGTTCTTGCGCTTGGCGGCGTCCTACTCTCCCAGGACCCTTCGGTCCAAGTACCATCGGCGCTG
>RCUF01000096.1_pt1 | contig 55713 bp, 51 predicted proteins | sample 2166311 | NCBI WGS metagenome assembly RCUF01 (sample SAMN09932608, study PRJNA488358) | compost metagenome | feature: garden; material: soil; isolation source: compost soil in 4-hydroxybenzonitrile-enriched culture | place: Germany: Experimental Botanical Garden Goettingen | collected 2016-01-27
CGGATGAGTGGTCTGGATCTGGCCGATGGACGAAAGGTACGCAAGGGCGCGGTGGATTCTGTTCGGCAATGGATCGTATCGCAAAACGGCAGTGTTCCAGCCGATCTGGAGGAAAAAGCGAATCAGGTAGCCTCTGAAGGAGGTACACCGCTGGCAGTCGCGCTGGATGATCAGATATACGGCATTATTTATTTGAAAGATACAGTGAAGCCAGGCATGAAGGAACGGTTTGATCAGCTCCGGGAAATGGGTATCCGTACGATCATGTGTACCGGAGATAATCCGCTAACAGCAGCTACAATTGCACGAGAAGCGGGTGTGGACGACTTTGTAGCTGAGAGCAAGCCGGAGGACAAAATCGCGGTTATCCGACGTGAGCAGGAACAGGGAAAGCTGGTTGCCATGACCGGAGACGGCACCAATGATGCACCTGCGCTGGCGCAAGCGGATGTCGGTCTGGCCATGAATAGCGGCACAGTCGCGGCCAAAGAAGCAGCTAATATGGTGGACCTGGATTCCGATCCGTCCAAAATTATTGAGGTGGTCGCGATCGGCAAGCAGCTGCTTATGACGCGCGGAGCATTGACAACGTTCAGCATTGCGAACGATGTTGCCAAATATTTTGCCATCATCCCGGCGATGTTCATGCTGGCCATTCCACAAATGGGCGCTTTGAACGTCATGGGGCTTGGCTCCCCGCTGTCCGCTATTTTGTCGGCGCTGATCTTTAACGCGGTTATTATTCCGCTTCTGATTCCGCTGGCCATGAAGGGCGTGAAGTATAAGCCGATGAGCTCGGATCGCCTGCTGGGACGGAATTTGCTGATTTACGGTCTGGGCGGTATGGTCGTACCGTTTGTCGGCATTAAGGCTATTGATTTGCTGGTGCATTTGTGGATTTAGCGCAGAAAGGGTGAACGACATGAGTGGTTTTTATCGGATGATGTCTGGACGCAGATTTGCAGCGCACGAAAAAGCCGAATCTGGCGGGCAAGGTCATAACAAACGTACAGGGACCGGGACAGTGTCGGAAGGACAACCGGAGAGACAAGAGATGCGAGGAAGTACAGTTATTGGAGTGGCTTTGCGAACATCGGTGCTGATGATTCTCTTGTGTGGTTTGGCATATCCGCTAGTCAGTACAGGAGTAGCGCAGGTTCTGTTTCCGCAGCAAGCAAACGGCAGTATGCTCCGTGACGCAGAGGGACGGGTGGTCGGCTCCGAACTGATTGGGCAGTCCTTTGCCGATTCGGCGTTTTTTCAAGGTCGGGTATCGAGCGTTGATTACAATGGGGCTGGTTCAGGCTCAAGTAACTACGCGCCGTCGAATCCGGCCTTGATGCAGCGAGTCAAGGACTCTATTGCGGATTGGCAGAAGCATAACCCGGATGTACCCGTCAGTCAGGTTCCGGTGGACCTGATTACGAACTCCGGCTCCGGTCTGGACCCGCACATCTCGCCACAGGCGGCACGGGTGCAAATTCCGCGCATTAGCGGCTTGACGGGTATCCCGCAGGATCAACTGAGAGCACTGGTGCAGGAGCAGACAGAAGGCCGCAGCGCCGGGGTATTCGGCGAGCCGCGTGTGAACGTGCTCAAGCTGAATCTCGCGCTTGAGGCGCAAATAAAGGTAGAGCCTGCCAAGCGTTGAGTATTCTTTATGTATACAGGACAAATAAAATAGGATGAACAAAAAAAGGTATCTCGCTGCCATTGGGGCTAGTGAGATACCTTTTTAATATATTCATATTTGGCTACCGATTAACCTGAAATCGTTTGGATGATGAGCACTACATTCAAGATGATAATGACAGCGGTCACGATCCAGGTTAATACTTTTTGCCACATTTTATTTGCGAATTCACCCATAATCTTTTTGTCGCTGGTAAAGAGCAGTAATGGAATGATGGCAAAGGGAAGCTGGATGGACAGGATGACCTGGCTCAGCACAAGCAGTTCCTCCGCACCTTTTTCACCTGCAATAGCAGTGACGATAACCGCTGGAATGATCGCGATGAGGCGGGTCACCAGACGACGCAACCAAGGTGAAAGACGAAGATTCAAAAAGCCCTCCATCACGATTTGTCCGGCTAAAGTGCCTGTTACGGTTGAATTTTGACCTGAGGCGAGTAACGCCACCCCAAATAGTATGCTCGCCAGTGTGGTTCCCAGTAGTGGCGAAAGCAGATAATAGGCATCACTAATTTCGGCCACATCTGTTCTTCCTGCCGTATGGAATACAGCAGCTGCCACGATCAAGATGGCGGCATTAATAAATAAAGCGAACATCAGCGCTATACTGGAATCCCAAGTTGCAAATGTAATAGCTTCCCGTTTACCTGCTGAAGTCTGCTCAAATTTGCGAGTTTGTACAATAGAAGAATGCAGATACAGGTTATGCGGCATAACAGTAGCGCCCATAATACCGATGGCAATATACAGCATGCTTGGATTCGTCAAAATTTGCGAGTCTGGTACAAAGCCGCCCAATACGCCGCCCCATTCCGGTTGTGCCAAAATGAGATTAATCCCAAAACAGCCGGCAATCGTCGCCATCAGCACAATGACGAGTGTTTCCAATGCCCGAAAACCTTTGTTTTGCAGCAGTAAAATGAGCATGACGTCAAATGCGGTAATGATGACTCCGTATAGTAACGGTAGACCAAACAGCAACTTCAGCGCAATGGCTGAACCGATGACCTCGGCCAAATCCATGGCTGCAATAGCAATTTCGCACAAGAGCCATAAGCCGATCGCGACAGGACGACTGTAGGCATCACGGCACATTTGAGCCAAATCTTTACCTGTGGCAATGCCAAGCTTGCCGGATAAGGCTTGCAGCAGGATGGCCATCAGGTTGGAGATTAGAATGACACTAAGCAGCGTGTAGCCGAATTTCGATCCGCCGGCGATGTCTGTGGCCCAGTTGCCGGGGTCCATATAGCCGACTGCGACCATATAGCCGGGTCCAGCAAAGGCAAGAAACTTCCGAAACCAGGTTCCGTCTTTCGGGACGCTCAAGGAACGATTCACTTCCGACAGTGAAGCGATTTCCGCGAAGTTACCCTTTGTATTTTTCATACGCTTCACCTTCTTTATTGATGTTGAAATATATTATTAGTGACATAACGATTGTGTTATCCCTATTGTACACTTACAATAGTTTTTGTCTAGTGCAACTTTTGTGTGGTCAAGCAAGTTAATCGTATTTTTGAAGCAATATGGGCATCATATAAAGCCGAACACTAGAAAAAACCAAGCTATATCGCTCTGAGGGGAGCAGCTTGGTCGTTTTGGATTTTTTTAAATTGTTGTCCATCTTCCGGGTGAACGCTGCTCCATATTTATCAATTTCCTTGTAGTTATTCGGACTGAAATGATAAATAGCCCGGTGAATCGGAAGCATTTTGGTCATTTCTACGCCTGTAAGCTTTTCCAACGCTTTGGTATAGGCCATCATATGGACTCCACCCCGCACCAACAAGTAGCCTACGATCTCGCGTACGACAGGGTTGTCAGTTATGGAAGTCTGAGCAGATACAATAAAATGATGCGAGTGAGCCTTCAAGACACATGTTGACGGCCCATCAAGTTAGGGGCTTATAACATATAGTGTAAACAAGGTGAGGTGGAACTAAACGATAAATGTAAGGTTAACAACCCTATTTCAAATGATTCATTTTGTGTAGTTCGTTTAAAGTACATACGAGAAGGAAATCATGTATTAACATGACGATAGATTCCTGCGGAAAACAAATGATATAGAGAAGGAGAGATGAAATCATGGAAGCATTATACACAGCATCAGCAACGGTACATGGTGGAAGAGACGGTTCAGTCGCTTCATCCGATGGAGTTTTGAAGCATAAGCTCAGCATGCCGAAGGAACTGGGTGGCGCAGGTGGAGAAGCTACGAATCCGGAGCAATTGTTTGCGGCAGGCTATGGTGCCTGCTATGAGAGCGCATTGGCTAATGTGGCCCGGAAGGCTAAGGTGAAGGTAGACAATGTTGAGGTCACCAGCCACGTATCTATCGGCAAGGACCCAAGCGATGGCGGCTTCCAGCTGGCGGTACGTCTGGATGTGAAAATACCTGGTATTGAACGCGCTCAGGCCGAAGATCTGGCACGCCAAGCACATGATTTTTGTCCGTATTCCAAAGCAACACGCGGTAACATTGATGTCGAGCTTAATGTCATTTGACTGCATTTCTATAACTTTTACACTCTGGCCGCCGATTTATCGGTGGCTTTTGCACATAGATCTTGATTCGCTGAGATTTGCGACCATTTGACATCATCGCCAAAATTCATTAAGATGGCTTAGGTGATTCTGGTCATCAGGTACGAAACAAATTTGAAAAATACGGGTGATATGATGTCTTACAGACCGAATATTGTTAATTTCACGCTGGCTGGCAGCAACGAAAAAGAAGGGCTTTATGAGTTTAAAATGAGTTTGGCCGATGGAACGGAGTGCCGCGTTTTTTCTCAACGTAATCCGGAGTGGACCTTGACGAATATTAGTCGACTGCTAACGACGCCTTGCCCGGTATGCCATAAGGATTTTATCTGCAAGTGTATGGATAAGTTCCATGAGGAGTTTTTAGAGCAAATTAATACGAAACAGCTGTTTGAAAAAGCATTGAGCTAGTTTTCGAACAGGTAAAGACTATACATTTCTAAACAAGCGTCGGATACTTTCGGCGTTTTTTTGTTTATATTCATATGGTTGCGTTGCTGGTATTCATGCCGTTGATTTCTATGGAGGTGAAATGCATTTATGAACCAGTCTGATCATGCTCATTCAGATCATTCCATTGTGTTGGTAGATGGGGTATGCCACTTTTGTCAGGGAGCGGCCCGCTTTATTATCAAGCGTGACCCTAAGGGAACATTTCATTTTGGTTCCCTGCAATCCGAGGCAGGACAAGAACTATTACGTGCAGGAGGACTATCTACAGATCAGCTGGATACGTTTGTGCTGATTGAAGACGGTACGTATTATACAAGGTCCACCGCTGCTTTGCGAATTGCCAAACGTCTTCGTTTTCCATACCCGCTGGCCTATGTGTTCATCCTGGTTCCCCGCTTTGTGCGCAACGCTGTCTATAACTGGGTGGCGCGTAACCGATATCGTTGGTTTGGCAAGGATGAAGAGGATCAATGTCAGATCCCCCCACCAGAAATCAGACAACGATTTTTTTAGTTGCTTTTTTAAGTTTCTTTTTTGGAGCGATGTCTACGAATTAGTAAGATCACAGCGATCACGATTAGTATCAGGCTCGTAACAGCTACATACACGATATGTCGTACATTGGGTACGTTAACAGACAATTTTAGCTCGTTAGATTCCAAAGGAGCAATGTCCCAATACAGTGTTTTTCCGTCTTCCGACACACGGTCTGCATTATTGGTAGCAGGTTGGATGGGTAAGGATATGCTGAAGTTAAGATCCAGCTGCCGCTCCAGTAATTTGCGCGCAAACACATTCATTTGCTCAAATTTGTCACTCAGTCCTTGAGCTTCTTCAGGAAGCATCCGTGGTAGATCGAGCTTCATGGTAAGATCAATATTCGTTGTGAAAAAATGTTGGCTCACAGCGCGCTTTATTTCTAATCCCTCAGGTAGATTTAATCCCTGACTGGGATTTTTTTTGTTTGTGCTCCAATCTCCTTGATAATGCCCCTTGATTTGATATCCCTTTCTTCCCTGTTCAGCTAGCGGCTGTACATCTACATTGTTGCTTTGAATACGCTTGACTAATCGATCTAGCAGCCCGGGATTGTCCAACATCATCAGTGTCTGGTTGTTTACACTGAACGTTGCATCCAGATCTACACTTTGATCGAGATGAACATCTACATGGATGTCACCCCGAGCACATGAAGTAAGGGTAAGCAGACAACACATTAGCATAAAAATGAACAGTATTTTTCGTATTAGATTTTGCTGACGTTGGTTCCGATAAGGACTGTATCCAGTTTGCTTCATGACCTGCCCCTTCTTTAAATACGTTCTTTAATTTTACTATTGGATATCTTCTATATATTACACATTGGGAGAACGAAAATCGAACGGTATAACGAAATACATAAGAATTATATTTTTAAAATGTTTCCCTAGGTAAAAACTTTAGTGTATACTCTAAAATATAGTATTGATAAAAAATAATTGAATCAAGGAAATAGTTTGTCCCAAAACGAAGTTCAAAGGAGGATTTTAAAATATGAACAAGCAGTTTAAGAAGGCTTTGCCACGATGGGTAACGACAGTTGGAGTATTGTCTCTAGCTCTGGTTCTAACGACTGCATGTACCGATGCTAAGAAGAAGGAGCAGGGAACTGCGAGAGAAACAGGACAAAAAATAAAGGCTACGGCTACCATCGGTATGATCTCTGACATTGTCGGCAAGGTCGGCGGTAATCATGTGGAGGTCACGGGAATTATGAAGTCAGGCGTTGACCCGCATTTGTACAAGGCTTCTCAGGGAGATATGCGCAAGCTGGATCAGGCCGATGTTATTTTTTATAACGGGTTGCATCTGGAAGGAAAAATGCAGGACATTCTGGAGAAGATCAGCAAGCAAAAACCCGTCATACCCGTGTCCAAAAACATCGCACAGGATCAGTTGCGTGCAGGTAGCCCGGAAATGGGATCTGAGCATGATCCACATATCTGGTTTAACGTACAGAATTGGATGTCTGCGGTAGAAACCGTCAGAGATGAATTGTCGGCGCTAGACGCTGTTCATGCGGAGGAATATAAGGCCAACGCAGAAGCCTATCTTACTGAGCTGCGAGAGCTGGATGATTATACGAGAAAGCAGATTGCCAGTATACCGGAAGCCCAGCGAGTGCTTGTCACGGCACATGATGCTTTCGGCTATTTCGGAGATGCCTACCACATTCAAGTGAGAGGACTTCAAGGTATGAGCACAGAATCAGAAGCGGGTTCTCAAGATGTGACCAAGCTGCGAGATTATCTGGTCGAACATAAAATCAAGGCTATATTCGTAGAATCTAGTGTTCCGAGAAAGGCCATAGATGCGGTTATTCAGGGGGCCGCTCAGCAAGGTCATACAATTATGGTTGGTGGCGAGCTGTATTCGGATGCCATGGGTGAAGAAGGCACAGAAGATGGCACATATATTGGAATGGTCAAGCATAACGTTAATACGATTGTTAAAGCTCTTAAATAAGGAGGCAAAGATACATGGGGCATTCACCACTTGTCGTTCGTGATTTATCGGTAGCTTATCAAAAAAAGCCCGTTTTGTTCGATGTTTCCTTTGAGGTGCCGGAAGGCAAGCTGATTGGTATTATCGGCCCGAACGGGGCTGGGAAATCTACGTTGATCAAGGCAGCGCTTGGACTGATTCCAAAGCTTAGGGGCGAGGTGCTGGTCTACGGCAAGCCCTATAAGCAACAGTTGCTCAAGGTTGGCTATGTACCACAGCGGGAGTCGGTGGATTGGGATTTTCCGACGAACGCGCTGGATGTGGTTATGATGGGACGGTATGGCAGATTGGGCTGGTTTAAGCGTCCGGGTGCAGCAGATCGTCAGGCTGCGATGGAGAGTTTGGACAAGGTTGGAATGAGCAAATATGCAGACAGGCAGATTAGTCAATTGTCTGGCGGTCAGCAACAACGTGTTTTTTTAGCCAGAGCACTCGCGCAGGATGCTCAGCTTTATTTTATGGATGAACCGTTTGTCGGTGTGGACGCTGCAACAGAAAAAGCCATTATTTCGCTGCTCAACGATCTGAAACAGCAGGGTAAAACCGTACTTGTCGTTCATCATGATTTATCTACAGTCACGGATTATTTTGATCAGGTTATGCTGTTGAACGGGCATCTTATGGCGTTTGGAGAGACGACAGATATTTTTACCGAGGAAAATCTGCAGCGTACGTATGGCGGGCGTCTGAGTATACTCAAAACAAGCCCGGATTCCGGTACGATACTCGGAGTGAGGTGAGCAGTATGACAAGCTTGGCAACGCTTTTGACCGACCCGAATATGCAGTGGATTTTGCTGGGCTGTATTTTGCTCGGTTTAAGCAGCGGAGTGATTGGCAGTTTTATGTATTTGCGCAAGCAGTCGCTCATGGGAGATGCTTTGGCACATGCGGCTTTGCCGGGGGTATGTGTGGCTTTTATGATCACAGGTACAAAATCCGTGTTTGGATTTATGATTGGGGCCGCCATTGCAGGGATTGTTGCGACCTTTGCCATCAGTGCGTTAACCCGGTATTCACGAATTAAAAGCGATTCCGCGATTGCAGCGGTGCTGTCGGTATTTTTTGGCTTTGGCATTATGTTGTTGACCGAAATTCAGCATAGTGGCGCGGGCAACCAAAGCGGATTGGATAAATTTCTATTTGGTCAAGCTGCGGCAATGGTATTGTCTGATGTCTATACGATGGCGGTAATTTCGGTAGTACTCATCGGAATATGTATATTATTTTTCAAGGAATTTAAGTTGCTCAGCTTTGATCCCGGCTTTGCCCGCGGACTTGGTTACCCGGCAGGTTTGCTGGATAAGTTGTTGATGCTAATGATTGTCATTGCGGTGGTTGCTGGCATTCAGGCCGTGGGAGTCATTATGATGGCTGCCCTGCTGATTACCCCGGCCGTGTCGGCAAGATACTGGACAGAGAAGCTGGGTGTCATGGTGTGCCTATCAGGCTTGTTTGGTGCTATAGCAGGCCTTGGTGGGACGCTCATTAGCTCTCTGGGGCAAAATCTGCCTACAGGACCGTTATGTGTGTTGTGTGCGACTGTGGTGTTTGGAATGAGCTTGATTTTTGCGCCGCAGCGCGGGATGATCTCCAAGGCTATCGTTCGGTTGAACGCCAGAAAAAATCTGGAGCAGACAGTCGGAACACAGCCAAGGGAGGAGCGTGCCCTATGAGTTCATTTTATGTAATTTTGACGGGAATGTTAGTGGCAGGGGGATGTAGTATCGTTGGGTGCTTTCTCGTGCTTCGAAAAATGGCTATGATCGGTGATGCAATCAGTCATGCGGTACTACCGGGGATTGTCATTGCCTTTCTCATCAGCGGATCGAGGGATTCGGTGTGGATGATGTTTGGTGCGGCTGTGCTGGGTCTTCTAACGGTGTACCTAATTCAGCTATTCCAACAAAGCGGTCTGCAAAGTGATGCTGCCATTGGCGTGGTGTTTACGACATTGTTTGCTATCGGTGTTTTGCTGATCAGTGTGTTTGCTTCCAATGCCCATCTGGATATGGATCACGTTTTGTATGGGGAAATTGCTTATGTGCCATGGAATACGTTCGAGATTGCCGGCTTCGATGTCGGTCCGAGGGCTGTGTGGATTACGGGCGCGATGTTTTTGATCAATTTGCTCGTGATAGGGGGCTTTTTCAAGCAATTTAAAATCACTTCCTTCGACCCCGCCCTGGCAGCTTCATTAGGCATTCCAGTTGTTTTTTTTCATTATCTGCTGATGAGTCTCGTCTCGTTAACGACGGTGGCGTCATTTGAGAGCGTGGGTGCAATTCTGGTGGTTGGCATGCTCGTTGTACCGCCTCTTACCGCTTATCTGCTGACGGAGAAGTTGTCCCGTATGATTGTATACAGCGTCGGATTTGGAGCCATCGGTTCGGTCGTAGGCTTTTACACAGCAAGTGTATTGGATGCTTCTATTGCGGCATGTATGCTATGTGTATCGGGTGTGTTGCTGCTTTTGGCTTTTCTCTTTTCCCCGTCTCACGGTGTGATATGGCAAAAGTTATTTCAACAACGGGGGATCGTTGGCGAAGATAGCAAGTGATTGTAGGAAGTGATCCCATATGAGTTACCTAAAATAGCGTGTATTCAGGCATAAGAGACCTGAATGCACGTTTTTTTGCGCTTATACTGCCCTGCGCGGCTTTTTATGGAGCAAGCTTGATTGATCATCTTGAATTGATTGGGACACGGGAGTACATTCATTACAACCATATAAGAATGAACGGAATGAGCGGTTACGCTGGGGGAGGAACGAAAGTGGAGAGCTTCAAACGTAAATCACCAGAGGAAATACTGGATTCGATTAACAAACTGCATCGAGGCAGACTCAAAATATACATGGGTGCGGTCAGTGGCTCGGGCAAAACGTATCATATGCTGCAGGAGGGACAATCGTTGCAGCATGAAGGTATTGATGTTGTAATTTGCGCGGTCTCAACCATGCAGCGGCCTGTGACTGTGGAACAGGTCGGCACGCTGGAGCGCGTGCCTAGTATTCATTGGATAAAAGATGGTGAGGAGCAAAAGGATCTGAATGTGGAAGCTTTGGTGGCACGAAATCCCGAGGTGGTACTGGTGGATCATTTGGCACATCATAACCGGAAAGACGCCCCATTTCCAACACGGCTGGAGGATATTCGGTATTTGCTGGAGCAGGGAATTAGCGTCATTACGACGGTTAATGTTTATGAACTCGAAGGAATTACGGAGTGGGTATATCAGCTAACAGGCTTTGAAGCGGAATATACGGTTCCAGTTGATACACTGGAGCTGGCGGATGAAATTCGTCTGATTGATGCCACCCCGGAGATGATTTTGGAACGGCTGGCGAAAGGCTACATGCATACGCCCAATCCTGAGATGTTTCACCGGGGAAATCTCGGTAAATTGCGTGAGCTTGCTCTGCGATTGGTAGCAGAGGATGTGAATGATTCGCTGGAACGACACCGGGAGGAGTTAGGCTTGCACGGGGCGTCAGGAGCGGCAGAGCGTATTTTGGTACCTATTCAATATCATTGGAATGGGTCTATTTATGTACGTAGGGGAGAACAGGTCGCCAAGCGGTTGGGTGGAGATATGCTAGTGGTCTCCTTTGTCAGCTCGAAGCGCAGGCTGTCCAAGGAATCAGCAGCCTTCAAGCGTTCGATTGAGCAGTTGGCTGACAAGATCGGATCAACATTTGAAGAAATCCCGCTTTTTTCCCGCAGAAGGTTGCCTCGTCAACTGATTCATTATGCGGTGACGCACAATGTTACCCGAATTGTTATGGGGCATTCTCGGCAGACTCCGTGGCAGGAGCTGATGAAAGGATCGCTGGTGAACGGGATTTTAAAACGAATGAAAAATATGGATTTGCTGCTGATTGCGGACCGGGCCGAGCAGGAGGGTGAGCGGATCTTGCCAACGATGAGACAGGAAGAGGGAGATAATGATCCGTATCATCGTTTGAGCGTTGAGGAAGCACAGGCTGAGGCAGCCAAAATCCTGCGGGGCAAGCTCAAGGTATACATTGGCGCTGCTCCGGGGGTCGGCAAAACATACACGATGCTGAGAGAGGGGAATGATCTGCTGGAAAGCGGGATCGATGTAGTTATCGGACTGCTGGAAACGCATGGAAGAGCAGAAACATTGGCACAAGTAGGCTCTCTGGAGATGATTCCCCGTCAGTCCATTGAGCGTCATGGCGCACATTTGGAAGAAATGGACACCGAAGCCATTCTCAGGCGTAATCCCGAGGTGGTGCTTATTGATGAGCTGGCACATACCAACGTGCCCGGAAGTATGAGATCTAAGCGCTATGAGGATGTGCTTACCATTTTGGAACAAGGTATTTCTGTGATATCCACAATGAATGTACAGCATCTGGAGAGCCTGAATGATGCGGTAGAACAGATTACTGGTATACGAGTGAGAGAGACTGTTCCCGACCATATGATGCGTCTGGCCGATGAAGTACAGCTTGTGGATGTGGCTCCTAAATCGTTGCAGCAACGCATGCGTGAGGGCAAAATATACGATCCTGCGAAGGTGGAACAGGCACTTAGCCACTTTTTTAAACTGGGCAATCTGATTGCGCTGCGTGAACTTGCTTTGCGGGAATTGGCAGATGACGTAGATGAGCGGCTGGAATCCTGGGATCGACACGAATCACTTCGGGGACCGTGGCGCAGGGAGGAAGTGATCTTCGTAGGCGTGACGCTAAGTGAAAATGCTGAAAGGTTGATTCGCCGTGGTTTTCGTATCGCCTTTCGTCTGAAGGCTGTGTGGATTGTGACTTATGCTCATGTCGGTGAGCGTATACCTGAGAGACTGAACCCTCGTCTGGAACAACTAAAGTTGCTGACCCACCGACTGGGGGGGACCTTTGAGATACGGCTTGTTTCCAGCCGACGCGAAATTGCCGACATTTTGATTGCTCCGGTGGAAGGATATTCAGGTACACAGCTCATCGTGGGGCAGTCTTCCCGAAGTAGCCGTTGGGGTAAGTCTGCGGTTGTGCCAAGGATTCTCCGTCAAGCACGTCATATGGATGTTCTCATTGTGGCGGATTATGATCCGGATATTAAGCTGGATGTAGATCATTAATTAGCCCAGTAAATTCATAAATAGTCATATGCTGGTTACCGATGGTTCGCTGCTTCCATAGTATATTCTATCTCAAAGAAATGGAGGCGAATTTGAATGTATAAACATCGTAAGCATGATTGTCATTTTCCAAAGCCAAAAAAACGTGTCTTTAAGAAGATCATTAAGGTGACTGTCATTAAGTTTAAACCTAAATTTAAACGTGATCACTGGAAACATGAAGATTTTGATAAGAAATGTCATTGCCGGAAACGTCGCCATCATCGCCATCATGACTGTCATCGTCGTCACCACAAATTCTACTAAGATGAAGATAGTAGGAGGCGGGGCTAGACTGCCCGCCTTCTCCTAGTACGAGGATTTTGGAAGATACTTGCACAAAAAATACTTGCTCTAATATAAGCGCTATGCTATTCTACCAGTAAATAGATTGCACGTGACGGAAGCACCGTTCACCAACCGTATGTACTTACGGATGGATGAACGGTGCTTTTTTGCGTTGTTGTGTTAGGGAAAGGGATGAGCGTTATGGTTCCAGTGAAAGTGGTATTGGCTGTAGAAGGCCGGGATTATATTGAGCCGCTGCTGAATTATGTTCACGGAAGCGAGTACGCCAGAAGGCTGAGAATAACGGCTTTTTCGCAACCGGAGGCATTTCATCAATACATGATGGAAACCAGCGGAATGAAAAGACCGGACGTGGTGGTTGGTGAAGCGGCTTTTTTGAATCTATGGACAGATAGGGAAGCTGCTGATATTCCTTGTTTGGTATTGCATGAGGGAGAACAAGTGAGCGAATATGGACAGCCTTTATTAAAATATCAGCCCTTATCTGAGCTGGTCGGTTTTATTTTGGAAACGGCGAGACAGAAGTCGAACGGTCGGAAATGTGTAAACAGCCGGGAAGGTGGACTGATTATCGGCATGGTAGCAGCTTCCGGCGGACTGGGCAAGACAACGGCCGCACTCAATATGTCCAAACAGCTGGGGAATGAGGGATATTCGGTATTCTATCTGAATCTGGAGACGGTGGATTCAAGCTCGTTGTTCACTGGTTCAGGCAGTGCTAGCGGAGCAGAAGGAGAAGGGCTGTCCAGGCTGCTCTATGATCTCAAGGCGGAGGGAAATGAGGGCATTCCACTATCTGTGGCAGCCTATTGTGTTCGCCGCCCTGAAATTCAGGCGGATACTTTTCAGCCTGTCTATAATCGTAAGGAACTGACGGACATGACTTGTGATGAAGCGAAAGAACTGATTCGAACGGTTGCCGAAAGCGGACAGTATGATGTAGTGATCGTAGATGGCGATTCTGAAAAAGGTGACCGGACTCAAGCCGTGCTTGAAGCTAGTCATAAGCTGATTTGGCTGCTGGCAGACGATTTAATGAGCATGCACAAGTGCGGATTATGGCTGGATGTTTTAGAAACCACGCAGCCTGAAGGGCTTGAAGATATGATATGCAAAACCAGCTTTGTGGTGAACCGTTATATGGGAACTATGATCAACTCGTTACCTCGTGACTTTATGGAGCTAAACGGAGCGTTACCCTATATACCTTCATGGAAGCAGATGCAGCACCGTGAGCTACTGCTTAGTTCACCTATTTATCAGCGGGAAATTCGTCATCTGTGCCACGAGCTGCTGAATGTGGACAGTGTAACACATCCGCCCGCCGTTTGGTCTTAAAAGGGGCTGATGAACATGAATGAGGAACGGTTTAAGGCATTGCGAGCAGATATCCGAAACGGGCTGGACGTAACGTCTTCGGTAAAGGATACCGATCTGGTACGGCATATTGAAAATCGAATTTTACACGATGTAGAGCTGGCGGGCTTAACTTCCCGTGAGAAGCACGCACTTGTCCGCAAGATTTTTAACTCTTTCCGTGGGCTAGATGTACTCCAGCCATTGATTGACGACCCGACCGTTACGGAAATTATGATCAACAGTCACCGGGAAATCTTTGTGGAGCGGGCTGGTGAGGTGATGCAGGTACCCGATCAATTTGAGTCCCGCGAGCGACTGGAGGATTTAATCCAGACGATTGTAGCCGGGGTGAACCGAATTGTGAATGAGGCTTCTCCCATTGTGGATGCCCGGTTAAAGGATGGGTCACGCGTAAATATTGTGCTGCCTCCAGTTGCTCTCAAGGGTCCGACGATGACAATACGGAAGTTTCCCGAGCGTCCTATGACGATGGATGACTTGATACGAATGGGTGCGCTGGATGCAGAAACCGCTGCTATGCTCAAGGACTTGGTACGTAGCAAGTACAACATTTTTATAAGCGGAGGAACGGGGTCTGGTAAAACAACTTTTCTGAATGCATTATCCCAGTTTATCCCGTCGTCTGAACGGATTATTACCATTGAAGACTCAGCAGAGCTGCAAATTGTGACGGTCCCTAATCTAGTTTCCATGGAAACACGGAATGCGAACACCGAGGGGAAGGGAGAAATCACAATTCGTGATCTGATTCGTTCCTCCCTGCGTATGCGGCCCAATCGCATTGTGGTGGGTGAGGTCCGGGGAAGTGAGGCGCTGGATATGCTGCAAGCGATGAATACTGGCCATGATGGAAGTTTGTCAACTGGGCATGCGAATAATATCCGCGATATGGTCAGCCGGCTGGAAACGATGGTGCTCGGAGGGGCAGAGCTTCCGCTTGGAGTAGTACGGCAGCAGATCAGCTCGGCCATTGATATATTCGTTCATCTGTCACGGATGCGCGACAAATCCAGACGAGTGCTGGAAATTAGCGAAGTGATTGGTTTTGAAAATGGTGAGGTGACGCTTAATCCTCTTTATCTTTTTCAGGAACGAGGAGAGAGTAAGGGGCGAATCGTGGGAGGTCTGGAACGTTGTGGCGAGGGTCTGCAACATACTTTGAAGCTGCAAATGGCCGGGATCAATCCGGAAAGCTGGCACAGGGGAGGAGTATCAGCGTGAAGTCAGGAAAAACGATTGCCAAGCAAGTATCAGGTGAGGTCCCTTCTCTGCCAGATTATACGATATATACATTATCGACAGTACAAAAAAGTCTGTGCATATTGTTTAGTGGCGTGCTGTTTGCGATGATCGGCTATCTGTTTTATCACCAATGGATATTATCATTGCTGTGCGCTGCCGGGGCTGTGGTGACGCCTCGTTATTTTAGGCAATTTTTACTGCAACGACGCAGATCTGCTCTAAGCATCCAATTCAAGCAGGCTTTATATTCACTCTCATCTTCTCTTTCAGCGGGAAGGTCGGTGGAGAATGGTTTTCGTGAGGCTGTAGAGGATTTGAGATTGCTTAGTCCAGATGGAGATCACGACCTGATTTTTGAATTTAACATCATTACCGCCTGTCTCGAAATCGGACAGCCTGTAGAGGCTGCTTTGCAGGATTTGGCCCGTCGGGCGCAGATGGAGGACATTACGAATTTTGCGGACGTATTTGCGGCTTGCAAACGAACCGGAGGTGATCTGGTGGAAGTCGTACGACGAGCTTCAAATGTCATTGGTGAGAAGTTGGAAATTCAGCAGGAGATCGGTGTAATGATTGCGCAGAAACGTTTTGAATCGAGGGTTATGTTTGCGGCCCCTTTTTTGTTTGTATTGTTTATGACGATGACGGCGGGTGATTACATGATGCCCTTATACAGCGGTACAGGTATGATTTTATCAACCTTTTGTTTATTGGTGCTTGGTGGGTGTCTTGTGTGGATCAACCACATTATGAAGATTGAAGTGTAAGGAGAGATGGGTGTGGTGATGTTGGTTTGTCTGGTCATGCTGGTTCTGCAAGTGGGAGGTTGGGTGGTGCTGAACCAGATGCATAGTGCTAAGTATGCGCATTTTCGCCATATGAAGCTGGAGGGACTGCGGCTGCAAAGACTTTCAGTCCCATTTGTACACATGATTCATGCTTCACGTGCTACTCACCGGCTGCCTTTGCTGATGTTCAAGCTCCAGCGTTCGGTGCAGAAGCTGTATGGTATGCGCAACAGCGGAGAAAAAACGATGCTTTTTCTGGCTGAAATGTTGGGTTACGGATATATGATGGCTGCTGGTGGAGCTTTAATATCGCTTATGCTGGGCGGGGATGCGACTGGGCTGGTGCTCGGATTGGGACTTGGTATTCTGGTACCCATCGCGCTGATCAAGGATTTGCATGGGAAAGTACAGAAGCGGGATCAGCAAATTTTAATGGAACTGCCTGAACTGTTGAGTAAAATGATGCTTTTAGTAGGTGCAGGTGAGACGGTACAACGGGCATTGCTACATTGCGTGGAACGTAAAGGGGCGGATACGGAACATCCGTTGTATCGAGAACTGAGGCAGACGGTGGCGGAATGGGAAAGTGGCTTTTCCTTTCAACAGGCATTTGAGCACCTGAGCAAACGTTGTGGTATTCAGGAAATGACGGTATTTACGACGACAGTTTTGTTGAATATGAGGCGCGGCGGGAGCGATTTCGTGATGGCTTTACGTGAGTTATCCCAGACGTTATGGGGCAAGCGGACTTCAATTAGCCGCACAAGGGGGGAGCAGGCTTCATCTAAGCTAGTATTCCCGATGGCGCTGATTTTGCTAACGGTAATTGTGCTGGTGGGCGCTCCGGCTTTAATGATGATGAATATGTAGGAGGAATACAACGATGATGACATTAGTAACAGGCAGTATTCGTAAATTGTACAAGGATGAGGATGGTCTGGGTACGTTAGAAATGATCCTGATCATTGCCATTCTGATTGCGGTGGCAATTATTTTCAAGGATCAGATCAAGAAAATTGTAGAAGGGCTTTTGAAAAAGGCGGATAAAAAAAGTAACGATTTTATGGATTCATAATGCTACGCAAATTGGCACAAAAAGAGGACGGGAGCTTCTCCTTGGAAGCTTCCCTCGTCTTTCCCATTCTACTGCTGGTCATTTTTGTGATGTTATTTTTTTGCCTGTACATATATCAAAAATCTATATTGGTGCAGGTCGCTGCTACTGCTTCGGAAAGGGCCGCTTACAGTTGGGATAACAGCTTCAAGGACCCGCGTACGGGAGCATTTACACAAGGGCAACGGGATTCTCTCTATTGGCGCTTGAAGGATGATGTTATGCTAGGAGCCCTGTTTGGCTGGACCGGAGCCAACAATCAGGAAAGTGTACAGGTGCCGGGCGGCAATGGGGGAGGCTCGTTACCTGCTCAAAAGCTGTCCAATGCAGAAAATAATATGCCTGCGGGCATGCAGGGGCAGATGACATATGAGAACAGTATGATTCACCGTAAGGTGACCACAAAGTTAAATAAGATAGTGAAGGTACCTTTGCTGAATCAGTTTTTAGATCAGACAGATTTGCAAGGGGAAATGAGTTCTGGCGTGGTCGAACCTGTAGAATGGATTCGTACGGTGGAGTTGGTCCGTTATTATGGTGCGAAGTTTATGGGCAGAGGATCTGGTGAAAAGGTAGATTCGGCAGTTGTAGGGAAAGTATTGATGCAATATGGTCAAAACGGTCAGTGAGAAGTAAGTAATGGGAATGTAACTGGAAAGGAGGAAGCGGGTGTTTGGTAAGGGACACAATACAAAGGACGGGGAATCAGGTGCTGTCACGGTCTTTTTAATTCTGATTTTGGCGGTCATGTTCGGTTTTATTGCTGTATTTATTGATTACGCGAGAATTGCTGCACTGCATGTGCAGACCGAACGGCTGACCCATGCGGCGGTTCGTTCAGTGATGTCTGCTTATGATCCGACATTACAACAGGAGTACGGTTTGTTTGCTTATGGCGAAGGCGGCGGAGAACAAATTATGGTCAAAGTGCTCAATGACAGCGCGCGACGTACGGCACGCGCAGAAACGCTACCGCTTATGAACATGAAGCTGGATTCTAGTTCCCTGAAAATGGAAAGGGAGCTTGGTAAATATGCCATATTTAACGAGCAGATCCGTGAAGAGATGAAGTATAAAGCACCTGTCGATTTTACGTTTGAAGTGCTCGAAAAGCTAAAGCCGCTCTCTCAAAATATGAAAGAGGCTTCACATACGGTAGATTTGCTGAAACGGCTGCAAAAGCTGTACGACAGACGAGAGGCCAAACTAGATGACATGCTGGAGAAGCAGCGTAAGGCAGGAGCTTATATGGAAGAGGTTCGTAAGCGGATTATTAAACAGAGGGGCACCTATATGCCCAATCAGTATATATGGGACCCGCTTGAGGTTGTAGCTGATATTGCCGCTCAATATAAGCATTACGTACATGTATATGAAGACAATAAGAAGAGTGTGGACGACGTTAAAATCATGCAGATGGAAAAATATGCACGTAGAGCGAGGGCAGCGCTTGATCGCCTGCGTCAGATCATGGCTCAGGCTGGAGAAGAACATGATAAGCTGCTTCTGGAAGCCAAGGAACCGTTAAATGAGGCCCGGCAGATCAATGAAGAGATGCGCAAAGTCATTGCCCAGTATAAGCAGAGGGCGGCCAATGCAGGCTACGATGAGGTTTCAGCAGCGCCTACTCCAAGCGGAGCAGGCTCCAGCGCAGATCCGTCGGTAGGAAGCGCACGGCAAAAGGTAGAGGATTTGTTGATTCCAGACAAGGAATTTGAGCAATGGGAAGCAGAAATTGAAAAGCAACGGACTTCTATAAATACTGCTAACAATAGAATAACGAGTATGCTGCGCACATTATCTTTTTATACAGATCCATTTTTGAATGCAGACATGCTCAAGCAAGAAGTCGTTTCAACGCTCAAAGAGATAGATAAATACTTGAGTGCGTATGCTTGGACGGGACCTGCGAATGTACTCGACGGTGAAGTCAAAATGATGGATACGCGACGTGGACCGGACAAAGAACGCAAGAAAATGGAAAAAGAGGCGAAAAACAAGCTCAAACAAGCCTATCGGATCATTGAGGTTCTTTCCAAAGGTAAACAAAGTGCAGAACAATTCAGAAATCTGGAGCGGTATTACAATGAAAGTATTTCGTTTAACCAGTCTACATCCAGTCCAGCTGTATCCGCTGATTTGTCCTATGACACCTATGATGCAGCGGGAGCTTCCATGGATAGTATGGATGGTCTATACGGGTCGGCATCCAATTTACTGACTCAACTGGGAGACGAGTTTTACCAGAATGAATACGCGCTTTCTTACTTCCATCATGTGGATTTTAGCCGTTTTGGCAGTTTGGCCGGATCGGGTGGAAATGTGGGAAATGCTGCACAGATTTTGGGAGATCAGCTGGAGGTGAATAATCAGGAAGTTGAGTACATCCTGTATGGGTTCCATAATCCGACGGGTAATCTGGCATCCGCCTATGGAGAAATTTTTGCTATGAGACTTGCCATTCGAACAATGGAGGGATTGGTTAAAAACAGCTCAAAAGGTAATCCGCTGGTCGTTTTGGCGGCAGCTTTGTTATATGGAGTAGAAAAAGCGATAGAAGATATGATTATGCTGGCACAAAAGGGGGACGTGCCATTGTCTGATTTTCTGAAATTTCGAATGACATACAAAGATCATTTGCGATTGTTCCTGATGCTCCATAGCAATAATGAACGAAAAATGTCCCGTATGCTTGCTCTGATCCGCCTGAATACAGATGTCAATCCTGCTGAGCGGCAAACGTATGCAACGGGTGAGGTCAAGAATGGGATGAGGCTGTGGTTTCTACCTGGGGTAATGAAGATGCTCGGGACCGCCTCAAAAGAAGGCGAGAGCATTAAGGGAAGTGTGTACTATGTCACGAAAACAGCGCATTTTTCCTATTAATCAGTATCTACGGCAGGTATGTGGGCAGGAGCGGCGTGAACAAGGAAGTATTGTTTTAGAAGCGTCACTCGTGTTGCCAATGTTTCTGTTTTTTATTATTTTTCTCATTTATATGGTTCAGATGACGCTGGTATCCACAGCCTTGCAGACCACCGCTTCAGAAGCGGTTAAGCAGGTTTCGACTAAAATCTACCCAGTTTCTCTAGCCGTGGAGGCGGCGTCCGCGAAAATAGATGCAGTCCGTGAACCGCTGGATGAATTGCCCAAGTTATCTGTGAGTGAATATGCAAGCCAATTCGCTGCCCAGTTGCCACCTCCAATTGGTGATTGGGTAGAAAGCGCTGTTCAGGGCGGTCAAAAGCCGATGGAGGAGCTGCGGGGGCGATTTACGGAAGCTGCACTTGACCCTGTTCTGAAGCCGATGCTAAAGCCTTTTATGGAGGAAAGCATTCTGGAGTATGACCGTATTCATATAACGAGCGTACATGTACCTGCTCTTACAGGAACTAAGGACCCTTATTTTAGAGTAGAGCTGTCGTATGAACTGCCGATGAAGGTCCCCTTTCTGTATCGCAGCATTGTGCTTCAGGCGGCGGCAGAGGAACGTCTTTGGATTGGCGACACAGGGGAAGGAGCAGGTACAGGAAATGCGACAGGAGATAAGGATGCGCAGCATTCCATACAGTTGCTCGTCAAGCCTGAACCTGCTGTGAAGGGTGTGTACAATTTGATCAAGGCCAAGGTTGAGCCTGGGACGACTGCTAACCTTTCTGTACTTTATAAGTCGGGTGAGAGCACAGCTCAGCACTTGGGCTGGACCTCTGCCAATGCGGACGGGATTATTGAATGGAACTGGTTTGTGGGAACGAATACAACACCCGGTCAATGGAGCTTTGTGATTGAAACGGAGGACGGTCAACGTATAGAAGTTCCGTTTACCGTGGAAAAGCCAGCTGATGGATAGGATGGATATAGACGTGTAAGGGATGGCTACGATGGAAAATGATTTGGTAGTCTGCTAGTTCTATTTTTTAAAGGGGGAAGATCGCATTGACGTGGATGTATATTGTATGCGGAGTACTGCTCGCGATTGCGTTAGTTACGGATTTACGTAGCATGAAAATCCCTAATAAGCTTACATTGCCCGGTATAGTGGTAGGCTTGGTGTTCAATACTCTGTTTGGAGGGTGGCACGGTTTTTTATTTGCTGTTGCTGGACTGGGTACCGGATTTGGGTTCATGCTGATTTTGTACTGGATGGGAGCTGTTGGTGCAGGAGATGTAAAGCTGTTCGGCTTGATTGGAGCATGGACAGGTGCCGCTTTTGCATGGCAGTCAGCTTTATATTCGATTTTTTTTGCAGGTATTATTGGCATAGGAATTTTGCTATGGAAGAGGGAAACGATCATGAGACTGCGGCGCGTGGCTTTTAATTTAGGAGGATTTTTTCTATTTCGCAGCGGCAAAGCGCTGACCAGTGGAAATGAAGCGCACCTCAGGTTTCCTTTTATGACGGCAGTCATTCCGGGAGCGATCAGTGCTTATCTTTACTTCTTGCCATGACATGTCCGCTGGGGGAGATCATGCTACCTCACGGAGATAGGAAATTGTTAAGGAGGTCATGAATTGTTGGGTTTAAGCAGGGATTTTGCCCGGAACGGCGGGACATTTATGATTCTAAACAAGGAAGACGGGCTCAAGACCGATGATTTAAATTCCGTACAGACCGGAATGATGACTGGTAATCGGATTCCCGGTCTGCTGGAACTTAGAATAAAGGAAGTCGATTTTCAGATTGAGTTACATTACGACATTTCGGGACAACGCATGCTTTCCCAGTTATGGAAAGGTGGGGGCGTGTCGACTTCTGATTTCTACCGGATTCTTTATGAAGTGGCAGATGCCCTCCATCGCAGCCCGCAATATATGTTAGATATCCGCCAGTTTATTTTGCATGAGGATTATATTTTTCTAAGTGGTTCAGGTACTAGGGAAACCGCCAGTTTAACCTATGTTCCTTTACGCAGTGTACAGTATGCAGGGCAAACAGGCAGTCAATTTAAGCAGATGGTTATTCGTTTAATGACTCGTGTGGCCCACTTTCAGGGAGAATATATACAACGCATACTGGATCTGTGTGATAGAAATGAATTTGAATTGGGATTGCTAAAGGAACTGTTATTACAAGGAATGAAGGCCGGTACAGAGAGTGCTAGCGTGCAGGGAGAAAGTATGGAGGGGCGAGCTTTTTCATCAGCCGACCCTATCATATCTGCTCATACCTCTCATGTCTCTCATACCTCACAGGGGAACTATACTGATCGTGGCGGAACATACGGGCAAGAGCATCGGGAGACTCTGCAGGAGATTCAGGAGCTTAAACGGATCAATCGGCTCAAACCGTCCGTGAAACCAGAGGAGAATTCTGAGCTTGTAACAGAAAACGAAGTAGAAGATGTGGAGCCTGGATTGCAAAAATATAAAACGTACATTGCTCTCGGATGTCTGCTCGCTTCGGCCATCGTGTGGCGTTATATTTATCTGGATCATCCAGAGACGGTACCTTTGATCATTTCCGTGGTACTGACCTTGGTACTTGCCGCCGTTGCTTATATAAGCTGGACGGGGAAATGGGAGCGCAATAGAACTTCATCTCATATGTACAGCGATTCAGTACCTGTATTGGATTCGGAATGGTTAGGAACTACTTCTTCCCCAGCGCAGCGGAAAAATGATCGTTATCAGGTAGATAAGCTGACCGGATTTGTAGCGGGACAGCATCATCAAGACAAGCGATCTTCCGATTTGAGTGATCAAGGGCAGGAGAGCTGGAGATGGACTTTTCCAAACTCAGAATCTAAAAGCGTGGGAGACCGAGTTACGGAAGACAGGGAGAAAACTTCAGCAAATTATGACTCACACGAGCCATCGTGGAAAGGTGCGGAGCGGGGAAATGAATTGGAAGCCAGTGATACCAGTGAGGCTTATTATAAGTCTCTCTCCGGGGTAACGGAGCTGCTAAATGCTGCATCTAAGCAGGAAACGATGCTGCTTCGTCCAGATCAAGAGATACAGATTTCACCTGTTCAGCAATCACCGATTGCTTGCCTGGATCGCAAGCCACCAGGTAGTGGAGGGACCGAGCGCATCCGGTTGCAGCCAGACCAATTCGTTGCAGGCAGCTTTATCATCGGGAGAGACCCGCAACTGGTCCAGTTTGTGGAGCATACGGATGGAGCCTCCCGTTCTCATATTGAGCTTTGTATAGTTACAGGAGAACATAGCCACATTGTTAAGGATTTATCCTCGACGAACGGAACTGTTCTGAATGGAGAGCCTATGGTGCCTTATAAGGAGTACACAATGAAGGATGGAGACACTTTTAAAATTGCCGGGGTATCTTATACTTATCGCTTGGACTCTTTTAAATCCTCCAATGCATCATAAATAAAGGTTATATGGATATATGTCAAGAAGAGGCCTGTTATGTTCAGGGCTTCTTTCTTTGTAATAGGGGGCTATTCATAGGAATAAAATGAGCATCTTAAAAACTTGCAGTCTGCTTGAGAGATTGTGTCGGGCTAAAAGAAGAACCCTAAGCTGGCAGTGACACTACCTACCAGCCTGGAGTTCCTCTTTTTAGATTCAATGCTGTTTTTGGGAAGAATGGAGTTCCTCAAGAGCGTCCTTAAGTGAAGGATAGTTAAACTTAAATCCGTGCTCCAGCGCTTTGCGCGGTAGTACCTTTTGACCATCCAATACAAGCGTGCTCATCTCACCAACTAGCTTTGAAACGAGAATGCTGGGGACGGGAAACCAGTGCGGACGGTGATATACCGTAGCTACTGTCCTCCCAAACTGGTCGTTCGTCAAGGGATGTGGTGATGAAGCATTCACTGCCCCGACGATTTCCGTCGTATGGATGCAGTACGTGATCAGACGAACGATATCTTCAATATGAATCCAGCTCATCCATTGATGGCCACTGCCTATTTTGCCGCCGAATCCGAAGCTGTAAGGCATTTTCATAAGGGGGAATGCCCCTTTTTTTCTGTCCAGCACAAGGCTAATGCGTAACTTAATTAAACGGGCATCAGAAGGGTAGGCATTGGCGGCTTCCTCCCATTGCTCAACCACCTGAGACAGAAAATCTTCCGAACGACGAGGGCTCGTTTCATCGAATGTTTGGGTCAGGGAAGTACCATAGGCGGCAACAGCCGAAGCCTGAATGATAACTTTCGGCTTTTTTTGTAGAGCATTCAATGCTTGAGCTAACCGGGCAACAGATAGCAGTCGAGATTGAAGAATTCTTTGTTTGGACTTATCCGTCCAGCGCTGATTCAGCGTTTCGCCTGCTAAATTAACGACCGCATCGGTGCCTTCCAGTACTTCAGGCTTTTGTTTTAATTCGTTCCAACTCATATATTGCAAACGGGGGCTCGCTTCGTGTCCTACCAGTGGCTTGCGGGTAACGACTTTCACAGTGTATCCGTCGTCTAGCAAGCTTTTGACCAGTGCACTCCCCACCAATCCAGTTCCTCCACATACGATGATGTTCATGGAGCCAGCTCTCCTTCCGATTCACAAAAAAATACATCTGTTATAGAATATAACCCTTTTCGAGAAAAAAACTTCATATGAATGTACCTTTATACGGTTAAGGATGTCAATCCATGATTTTATTTACCCTCGTATGACTAACATATATTCGGATGTGTACTTTATCTACGTGTTCCCTTAATAGAGTCATTTAAGAAAGCTGCCATAAAAGCTATGTTGTTTGATTTCAATAATCACGTTAAAATGATTAAATTAAAATAAGACAAGCATAACAGGATAAGGGGATGAATCAGAATCATGCTGAAAATTGGTTCTCATGTGTCCTTCTCGGACAAGGGTCTGCTCAGCGCTACAAAAGAAGCGTCTTCTTACGGGTCCAGCTCCTTTATGATATACACGGGGGCACCGCAAAACACGCGCCGTAAGCCGATGGAGTCCATGTATTTGGAGGAAGGCAAGCAGTTAATGGCTGAGAAGGGAATGGAAGATATCGTGGTGCATGCCCCGTATATCATCAACCTTGGCTCTTACAAAGAAAATACCTATGAGCTTGCGGTCAGCTTTCTTCAGGAGGAAATTCGACGCACACACGCGATTGGTGTGAAAAATATCGTGCTACATCCAGGCGCTTTTACCGATAAGGATGCAGAATACGGAATTGGGCGTATTGCTGATGGTTTGAACGAGGTACTAAACGGCGTGAAGGAGACAGATGTTAACATTGCGCTTGAAACGATGGCAGGCAAAGGAACGGAAATGGGTCGTAGCTTTGAGGAGATTGCCTCCATTATAGATAAAGTAGAGCATAACGAGCGTCTTACAGTTTGTATGGATACCTGTCACATTCACGATGCGGGTTATGATATCGTAAATGATCTGGACGGTGTATTGGAGCAATTCGACCGTATTGTCGGCTTGAATCGCATCGCAGTTGTTCACATTAATGACAGTAAAAATCCAGTTGGCGCTCATAAAGACCGACATACTCCGATCGGATCAGGCTGGATTGGCTATCAGACGATTCATAATGTGGTGCATCATGAAGCACTTCAAGGACGTCCGTTTATTTTGGAGACGCCATGGATTGGGAAGGAAGCCAAAACTCAGCGTCCGATGTATGAGGTTGAAATTGCCCTGCTTCGCGGAAATGTAAAGGAGCGCTTTGGGGATGAGTTTTTGGGTCAGGTAGAGCAATTGCATTCGTTTTTCAAAAAACAGGATGTGGATGTCCGTAAATTTGTGCTGGACACCTGGGCTCTGCTTAAAAATGATGCCAAAGCAAGAAAAGCCGATCCACGTGAGCCGTTGGAGCGTCTGTATGACATGATAACGGAAGCAGCACTATTTCCAGATTTGAGCGAGGAACACATTAATCAACGGTTGATTGCCTGGTTTGCCGGCAGTCATTTGCCAGTGACGGTATAAGCTAAGGGGGATTAATAGCCACATGGAAATTCACGTAAAACATCAGCCAAATAGCACTCTATCAGCCCATGAAAACCGCGCGCGTATGCTTGTATCTTGTCCAGACGGACCGGGTATTGTAGCGGCCGTGTCCCGTTTTTTGTATGAGCATGGGGCCAATATCGTTCAATCTGACCAATATACAATGGACCCGTCCGGCGGTATGTTTTTTATGCGGATTGAATTTGATCTGCCGAATTTGAGTGCAACCCAGCCACAGTTGGAGCAGGATTTTGCCGCTGTTGCTGAGCAATTCCGTATGGAGTGGACGATTTCTGCGGTCAGCCGCAAGAAAAAACTGGCTATTTTCGTTTCCAAAGAAGATCACTGTCTGGTAGAACTGCTGTGGCAATGGCAGGCAGGAGATCTGGACGCGGATATTTCATTGGTGGTTAGTAATCATCCGGATATGAAGGAGTATGTGGAATCGTTTGGCATCCCGTATCACCATATTCCGGTAACCGCCGATACCAAACCGGAGGCGGAGCGCCGTCAACTAGAAGTCATTGGTGAAGACATTGACGTTATCATTTTGGCCCGTTACATGCAGATTATTTCGCCTAAGTTTATTGAGCATTATCGCAACCGGATTATCAATATCCATCATTCCTTTCTGCCCGCATTCGTGGGTGGGAAGCCATATGCCCAAGCCTATAATCGCGGTGTGAAAATTATTGGTGCTACTGCGCATTATGTAACTGAAGAATTGGACGGCGGCCCGATCATTGAGCAGGACGTGCAGCGGGTAAGTCACGGAGATGATGTAAATGAGCTAAAACGGATCGGTCGCACCATAGAGCGGGTCGTTTTGGCAAGAGCCGTGAAGTGGCATGCAGAGGATCGTATTCTGGTTCATGAGAACAAAACGGTCGTTTTTAACTAATCTTAAAATTTTAGAAGTAAATTTGTGAGTATATATTTTTTGTTGAACAAAGCCCGTCGCATAACGGGCTTTGTTTTTTTATGTGAGTTATTTGCCTTATAAACGGTCAGTACATAATATTTTTTGTGATTTTATAATTTTTTAAATGAGGTTAATACATTACGGGTATATTTATATGAGGACTCGGTACAACATTTCCACAATCATCTTTATAAACGATCTGGCAAACTTTCACGGCAAATGGTACAATACTTAAGAATGTATAAGTCATATTGAAACATTCAAGCAGATTCACTCACTTCAATAGACATCGTTTCTATATCGGACGGTGGTGTTGGAGAGTATGACCGAATGCAATTGACATACTTTATACAATATGAGGAGGCAAACCATGACTGACCAGAATCAAGCGATTCAAAAGGATGAAAACTCCACGATCGACAATTTGTCCATCACAACTATTCGTACGTTGGCAATTGACGCCATCGAGAAAGCAAACTCGGGACATCCTGGTATGCCGATGGGCTCCGCGCCAATGGGATACCAACTTTTTGCTAAAACGATGAATCATAATCCGGATCAACCTACGTGGGTTAACCGTGACCGTTTTGTATTGTCCGCAGGACACGGTTCCATGTTGCTATACAGCCTTCTACACCTGAGCGGCTATGATCTTCCTATGGAAGAACTGAAACAATTCCGTCAATGGGGCAGCCTTACACCGGGTCACCCTGAGTTTGGGCACACTGCTGGTGTAGATGCTACAACTGGACCTCTGGGACAAGGTCTCGCAATGTCCGTTGGTATGGCAATGGCTGAAGCTCAACTGGGTGCAACATATAATAAAGACGAATTTAAAGTTGTAGATCACTTCACGTATGCAATCTGCGGCGATGGCGATCTGATGGAGGGTATTTCTCACGAGGCTGCTTCGTTGGCTGGTCGTTTACAACTGGGCAAGCTGATTGTATTATTTGATTCCAATGATATTACACTGGACGGCAAGCTTAATCTGTCCTCTTCCGAGAGTGTTGCCAAACGCTTTGAAGCTTACAACTGGCAAGTACTGCGCGTAGAAGATGGTAACGATCTTCCGGCCATCCAAAAAGCCATTGAAGAAGCGCAAGGCGACTCGACACGCCCTACGCTGATTGAAGTGAAGACAGTTATCGGCTACGGAAGCCCGAACAAACAAGGTAAAGGCGGACACGGTGGTACTCATGGTTCCCCGTTGGGATCAGAAGAAGCCAAGCTGACTAAAGAATTCTACAAATGGGTATACGAAGAGGACTTCCACGTGCCACAAGAGGTTCGCGAGCATTTTGCTAAAGTAAAAGAGCGCGGTATCGCGGCGAACAAAGCATGGGATGAACAGTTCGCAAAATACAAAGCAGCTCACCCTGATTTGGCAGCTCAGTTCGAAACAGCTGTAAACGGCGATCTTCCAGAAGGATGGGATCGTGATCTTCCGAAATACACGACTGGAGACAAAGCCGTTTCGACTCGTGTAGCTTCTGGTAATGCTCTGAACGGATTGGCTCCAAACGTACCTTTCCTGACAGGCGGATCTGCCGATCTGGAGAGCTCCACGATGACACATTTGAACAACCTGACGAACTTTACGCCAGAAGACTACGCCGGCCGTAACATCTATTTCGGTATCCGCGAATTTGGTATGGCTGCTGCGATGAACGGTATGGCGTTGCACCAAGGTGTAAAAGTATTCGGCGGTACATTCTTCGTATTTACAGACTATCTGCGTCCAGCCGTTCGTCTGGCAGCTCTGATGGGATTGCCTGTAACCTACGTTCTGACTCACGACAGTATTGCTGTAGGTGAAGATGGTCCGACTCATGAGCCGATCGAACAATTGGCTTCCCTGCGTATTATCCCGAACTTGACAGTAATTCGTCCGGCGGACGGTAATGAAACTTCTGCTGCTTGGGCTTATACATTGGAAAACAAGAAAAACCCGGTTGCTCTGGTATTGACTCGTCAAAACCTGCCAATCCTGGCTGCTAGTGCTGAGCATGCACGCGAAGGTATCAAACGTGGTGCTTATGTGGTTGCAGATGCAACAGACGGCAAACCGGTTGCTCAAATTCTGGCTACAGGCTCCGAAGTACAATTGGCTGTTAAAGCTCAGGAAGCACTGGCAGAACAAGGTATTCAAGTACGTGTTATCAGCTTCCCAAGCTGGGATTTGTTCGAAAAACAAGACAAAGCATACAAAGATTCCGTTCTGCTGCCAGAAGTGAAAGCTCGTTTGGCTGTAGAAATGGCGTATCCACTGGGCTGGGAAAAATATGTTGGCGACCGAGGCGACATTCTCGGTATCAGCACATTCGGCGCATCCGCACCTGGCGACCGTGTGATTAAGGAATACGGCTTTACAGTAGAGAATGTTGTTAGCCGTGTGAAAGCTTTGTTGAAATAAAACACTGAGCATCTAAAACAGACAGTCGTAACCTGAGAAAGGCTTACGGCTGTTTGTTTCATACAGTTGATGCTTTGCAATGAAATCACTATTGAATTCCAATGTATAGGATACGGTGATACAGTGTGTATTTTCATACTGAAGCTGGAATCAAATCTATGTTATGATGCACCAATATTCATTCAACCATTGAGAGCAGATGAGGGGATAACGAATGACACAGTTCGATGGAGTAAGCGTAGTTAAAAAAGCAAACGTTTATTACGATGGTCAGGTTACAAGCCGTACAGTCATCCTGGGTGACGGCAGTAAGGTTACACTGGGTATTATGCTGCCAGGAACGTATGAGTTCGGCACGGATTCCCGTGAGATCATGGAGATTTTGGCAGGGGATTTGAGAGTGTTGCTTCCAGGTACTGAGGAATGGCTAGAAATACAAGGGACGGCAACCTTTCACGTACCTGCAAAGTCTTCATTCAAGCTGGAAGTACGAAGTGTAACTGATTATTGCTGTTCTTATCCCGAATAATAAGCTAAAAAGGGTAAGCACACTCAGCCTTCAAGCCAAGTGTGCTTACCCTAAAGCTATGCCATATGTACACAAGCACAGCCGTATGGTTACAAAGAAAGGTGCAGCTTATTCGAGAGGTTGACCACCAATGGTGTGGCCAATCCATGCTTCGTATGTCTTCACGACAGCGGATAAGTCTTCATCGCCGTAGCCTTGTGTTTGCCCGGTTTGAAACAGGCTTTTGGCAATGGATAACATAGGTGCAGGGATGGACAGGCTGTCTGTTAGTGAGGAAGCAAGCTTCAAGTCTTTAAGCATCAAGGCAAGTGAGAACTGGTTGCTAAAATCATGTTCAATGATTTTGCGCCCTTTCAGGTCAGCGGCCTTGCTGCCTGCCGATCCGAGTTGTACCAATTCAAGGAAGCTGTCTGCCGGGATGCCGGATTTAGCCGCGATAGCAAAGCCTTCAGCCAGAGCGAGGTTATGAATACCCACCATCGTATTATGAGCGAGCTTGGCTACGGCCCCGCTGCCATTAGGTCCCATATGAAGTACCTTTTTGCCCAGGGTATCAAAAACATCTGATTGTGCCGCAATGGCTTCTGCATTACCGCCAACCATGAACACAAGTGTACCGTCTACAGCAGCAGGCTTACTGCCTGTTACGGGTGCATCAATGAAAGAGCAGCCCAGCTTGTCCGCTTCGGCGGCCAGTTGCTTGACCAGTTCAGGTGAAATCGTACTGTTGTCCATCACGGTCATGCCAGCCGTAAGTCCGGCAAACACTCCCTCTTCGCCGTAATAGATGTCGCGAATAGAGTGATCATCGCTGACCATGGTAATGACCAAGTGCTGACCTTCAGCTGCTTCACGAGGAGTTGAAGCTGTACGTGCGCCTTGCTCTACCAGTGGTTCGCAGCGCGAAGCGGTACGATTATAAACTGTGACTCCGAATCCCTGCTTTAGCAGATTGGATGCCATCGGGGCGCCCATGGTGCCCAGTCCGATAAATCCGATGTTTTTCATTGCTAATCACCTTTCTTGTTGGAAGTTGCCGTCCGATGCAGATTGCGAGTTCGGCTTGAAATGAATATAAAACAGGTTGATCTCAGTTAATTGTAGCATGGGCATGCTACCCTATCTACAGGAGGGGCTGTCAAGCACAGGATACACAGGTAACGCAAGCTTGTCAGGCCCCGCAAATTAAAGTATCCTATTCCTAAGTCCTTATGTTCGTATTCATGGTCTTAGTAATACCAAACAGGAGGTTCCAAACATGTCTAAAAAAGTTAATTTTGATTACACTAAAGCGCTCTCCTTTGTAGGTCAGCACGAAATTGATTATTTTGCAGAGCCCATCAAGCTGGCTCATGAGCAACTGCACAACCAAACAGGTGTAGGGTCCGATTTCTTGGGTTGGATTGACCTGCCTACCAATTATGATAAAGAAGAGTTTGCGCGCATCCAAAAGGCTGCTGCTAAAATTCAAAGCGATTCCGAAGTATTGATCGTAATCGGTATCGGTGGTTCTTACCTTGGAGCACGTGCTGCGATCGAAATGCTGTCGCATTCTTTCTACAATGCGCTGCCTAAAGATCAACGCAAGGGTCCAGCTATCTATTTTGCTGGTAATAACATCAGCTCTACATATGTGAATCATCTGTTGGAACTGATTGAAGGTAAAGACTTCTCTGTGAACGTCATTTCCAAATCAGGTACGACAACAGAGCCAGCGATCGCATTCCGCGTATTCCGCGCAGCTCTGGAGAAAAAATACGGTAAAGAAGAAGCGCGCAAGCGTATTTATGCAACGACGGATAAAGAACGTGGCGCTTTGAAAAAACTGGCTAACGAAGAAGGCTACGAATCCTTCATTATTCCTGATGACGTGGGTGGTCGTTACTCCGTGCTGACAGCAGTAGGCTTGTTGCCGATTGCTACTGCAGGCATTAACATCGAGGAAATGATGCAGGGGGCGGCAGACGCTTCCAAAGAGTACAGCAACCCGAATGTAGCTGAGAACGAAGCTTATCAATATGCAGCCGTTCGTAACGCTTTGTACCGCAAAGGTAAAGCAATTGAAATTCTCGTAAACTATGAGCCGTCTCTTCATTTTGTATCCGAGTGGTGGAAACAGTTGTACGGAGAAAGCGAAGGCAAGGATTACAAAGGCATTTATCCTGCTTCTGTTGATTTCTCGACAGACCTGCATTCCATGGGACAATTCATTCAGGAAGGCAGCCGCAACATTTTCGAAACGGTAATCCAAGTAGAAAATGTACCAAGTCACATCACCATCGAAGCAGATGAGGATGACCTGGACGGACTGAATTTCCTGGCAGGCAAAACTGTGGATTTTGTAAACAAAAAAGCATTCCAAGGTACATTGCTGGCTCACACAGACGGACAAGTACCGAACTTGATTGTAAATATTCCTGACTTAAGCCCTTACTCTTTCGGCTATCTTGCTTATTTCTTCGAAAAAGCTTGCGGCATCAGCGGCTACCTGTTGGGTGTAAATCCGTTCGATCAACCGGGCGTAGAAGCTTACAAGAAGAACATGTTTGCGCTGCTCGGCAAACCAGGCTTCGAAAAAGAAAAAGCTGAGCTTGAAGCGAGATTGTCTGAATAAGAGTGCTGTAATCTCTGATGCGAAACAGGATTTCGGTCAGAAGTGTTATAGTGTATAGCATCAATTAAAGTACAGGAAAGCAGTTCACCAGCTGCCAGAAGCGGGGGACTGCTTTCTTGTAAAATGAAGTAAGGAAGGTTATACGTGTATGTTGGAACAATACCGAACCGTACGCGGTGCCGGCAACAAGGAAATTGTGATCCGAAAATCCCGTTTTATCGGCCATATTCAGCCTGTTCAAACTGAGGAAGAAGCAGTTGCTTTCATAGAGCGCATCAAAAAAGAGCATTGGAACGCTACCCATAATTGTTCTGCTTACATGATTGGCGAAAGAGACGAAATCCAAAAGCAATCGGATGACGGAGAACCGAGTGGTACGGCTGGAAAGCCTATTTTGGAGGTGATTCGCAACCAGAAGCTAAAAAATGTCGCTATTGTTGTTACCCGTTACTTTGGTGGGATTTTGTTGGGAGCAGGCGGTCTGATTCGCGCGTATTCAGATGGTGCTGTTGCAGCAATCGAGGCAGGAGATGCAATTACACGTGTGCTGCATCGCGAAGTCTTTGTAGAATTGGATTATACCTGGTTGGGCAAAGTGGAAAATGAATTACGCAATCGCAGCATCCGCACTGGAGAAACAATGTTTACGGATAAAGTTACCTTAACCTGTCTGCCGCTGGCTGGTGATGCGGAATCCTTCAGCAACTGGATAACAGACTTGACGCAGGGGCAATCGCTTGTGTCGGAGGGAGAGCAGCTTTACTTTATTGAAGGGGAATAAATAATATGGCTAGAAGAGCAGTAGAACAGGAGTTGTCAAGAGGGCGGATTCTGGAAGCGGCCAGGCACTTGTTTATTACCAAGGGCTACCGTGCGATTTCAATGCGCAGCATTGGCCAGCATCTGGGTTACAGTCATGGTTCGTTATATTATCATTTTAAAGAGAAGGCTGAACTGTTCTATGCCATTGTAATTGAAGATTTTAATACATTGCGTGGGATTCTACTGCAAGCAGCAACAGGTGCGCCTGATGATGGCTTGAGCAGGCTGGAGTACTTGATGCTGGAATTTATCCGTTTTGGTTTGGAAAATCCATATCAGTACGAAATTATGTTCATGATGCACGATGAAGAACTATTTGCATACTGTCGCACAGAGCAAAACCGTTGTGTGGAACTATTTGCGTCCATGATCCGTCAAGAATTGAGTGGTCAGGGGCATTCGGAGGAAGATTGCTCTAGGGTACCGAAAAGTCTGTTTTTATCCATGCATGGCTTTGTATCATTTTATATTCAGGACGGTTTAACATTTGAAGAAATTAGGCCCGCTGCTTTAGCACATGTAAAGCTGCTGTGCAGACACCTATGAGCGTACCTGCATTCACACACTTCAGCCATGAACATGTAGGGCGCTTTTCTGGGTGTATGCACTTCATGACGGTGACTTATCATTACGGTACTTTGCGAAAGCGACTGAGAATTTAACAGACGATGATGCATCCAGTAGGAAAACATCATGGTCTGTTTTTTTACCCGGTCCGTCAGCCTTTCATGATCTTTACATGGTATTGGCGTCTGCGTGGTCCGTCGAATTCACAAAAATAAAGTCCCTGCCATCGTCCGAGCAACAGCTTTCCATCATGGATGATGATCGTTTGTGAGGGGCCTGTCGTAATGGATTTTAGGTGGGAAGCCGTATTTCCCTCCATATGGCGATATTGGGGATGCTCCCACGGATAAACTTCATCTAGTCTTAATATCACATCATGTTTGACGTCTGGGTCTGCATTTTCATTAATGGCGATGCCGGCTGTCGTGTGTGGACAATAAACAAGTGCGGTTCCTTGTTGTACCCCGCTTTTTTCGATCAATGAAGCAACCTCTCGTGTAATATCGCGCATTTCATCTCGCCGTGTAGTGGATAATTCTAAAGTATGCAACAATAACTCCATCTCCTTTCTTCCTAATACTTTACCCTTTTAATTCCTAATATAATATATAGTTGACGAAAATTACTTTCCTTTGATAAAGTATCACATAAGAAAAAACATAGTATATACATTGGAATAATTAAATGATTTCAAATGAGGTACGTGCTTTGCGGGAAGCAAGGCTGCTGCTGTTCCTGAACAGGTCCAGAAGCGGAAAGGAAGTGTACGGATATGCATGTGGAAGTAAGAGGATTAAACAAGCATTTCGGTAATTTTCATGCAGTAAAGGACGTATCTTTTGATATTCAGGCGGGCCATCTTATTGGCTTACTCGGTCCAAGTGGTGGGGGGAAAACCTCCATTCTTCGCATTTTGGCGGGTCTGGAGCAACCGGATGCGGGAGAAATTCATTTTCATGGAAAAAGGGTAAACGAGCTGTCCCCGCAGGAACGTGGAATCGGATTTGTATTTCAAAACTATGCTTTGTTCAAGCACATGAGCGTCTACGACAATATTGCCTTTGGCCTGAAAGTGAAAAAAAGCTCCAAAACCCGCATCAAGGAACGGGTCACAGAGTTGGTCGAACTAACGGGGCTCAAAGGATTTGAGCATCGTTATCCGCATCAGTTGTCAGGTGGACAGCGACAGCGGGTTGCCTTTGCGCGTGCTTTGGCACCAGAGCCTCAATTGCTGCTGTTGGATGAGCCTTTTGCAGCTATTGATGCCAAGATTCGTCAGGAGCTGCGCACCTGGCTGCGAGAGTTGATTGAGCGGGTGGGTATTACTTCAATTTTTGTCACCCATGATCAGGATGAGGCGATTGAAGTAGCGGATGAAATTATGGTGATTAATCAGGGACGACTGGAGCAGAAGGGAACACCTTGGGATATTTATAAAAAACCGGGTACTCCGTTCGTGGCTTCCTTTATTGGGGAATCTACGGTGATTGAACAGGCAGGCAGTCTCCGAGGCTTCGAAGAAGCTGCTGGAGTGGGAACACGTGCCTTGATCCGTCCAGAGTATATTGATGTCGGGCCAAGCGAGGAATTTACGCTTCTGTCGGCGACCGAGGAAGGCACAGTGAAGCATTTGCATTTTCGTGGAAGTGAGTGGATGGTTGAAGTACAGGTCGGGGATCATCGTCTCATGACATACCGCTCGCTGGAGAAGTCTACGCTGGAACCTGGTCAGCAGGTGCGGGTGTTGGTGCATCGAGCCTATCTCTATAATGACCAGTCCAGCTGGATGGTGGAAAACCGCCTGAAGGAAGATCCAATGCCTATCATCATTTGAAAATAAATACGATCACGCATGAGGGGATGTCTGGCCGGATTTCACGGCTTTGGGCATGCTCCTTTTGGCGTTGGACGCTGGAAGGATTTACGCAGATGATTTACGTAGAATCGGTCTGTTCGTTATAATAGTAGTAAAAAGACCCAGGTAGATAGGAGTTAAACCATGAATCGGCTTATTTTTCTTGGCACGGGGGATGCAATGGGGGTTCCGCGTGTATATTGTGATTGTCTCGTATGCACAGAAGCTCGCACGACAGGGGCGAATGTAAGATTGAGATCGTCTGTGCTGATCGAAAGCGAGACGGAGGACTTTATGATTGATTGTGGCCCGGACTGGCGCAGACAGCTAGAATTGCGCGGTCTGCGTTTTATCCCTACGATCCTTGTGACACATGCACATTTTGACCATATTGGAGGATTACCAGAATGGGCAGATGCCTGTCGCTGGACTGGGAACAGAGGTCGCTTGTACGCGCCACAGGAAGTGATTGACACGATCTTGCGTCAATTTTCCTGGCTCTCTGGAAACTTGGATCTTATTCCAGTAGACCAGGGAGCCCAACTTGGCGGATGGAATATCCGGGGATGGCGTGTGAATCACGGGAAGAACGGATATGCCTACGCTTATCGTCTGGAAAAGGACGGTTTCTCGTGGGCTTACTGTTCGGATTCGATTGGATTGAATGAGGCGGAAATTCTGCCCTTGCACAATCTGAATTTGCTCGTCCTGGGAACGAGTTTTTATCATGAGGAGGCCGAGTATGCCACCCGTTCCGTATATGACATGCTGGAGGCTCAGGAGCTTATAGGAAGGCTTAAACCCGAAAGCACAGTGTTTACACATATGTCCCATGATGTAGATGTCACACGCAACTATGGGCTTCTGGAAGGGATTAGCTTGGCACACACCGGCATGAGTTTGCCGTTAGAATAAAGGTGACCTTTACCTTTACATCGTTTGACTGATACGTAGAAGTGTGGAGATTCCTTCTTTGATTTGTAGCTCGTTGGCGTATGAATAGGACAGCCGTACATGCGTTTTACCCTCTGCGCCGATGGGATCAAATACATTGCCGGGGACAAAGGATACAGACTCTTGTAAACTTTTGGCAAGTAATTCATTAGGTTTCAACGTGGAAGGCACCTGGAGCCACAGGTTGAGTCCCCCTGCCGGGCTGGTCCATGTCCAACCGGAGTCGCGGAGACTGTCTTCCATCGTTTCCTTACGAATCTGGAGCGCGATACATAGCTTTTTAATATGCTGCTGCATACGTGGAGATTGAAAGTATTCTAAAAACAGCTTTTGATTCAGCAGTGGCGATCCATTGTCCACTAACGCTTTGACGTTCAGCAGGCTGTTCATGAGCTGTGGTCGGCAGGTCACGGCTGCGATTCGTAGACCGGGTGCGACATATTTACTGTAACTTCGAATGTAGACGACGCTTCCCGAAACATCATAGGCGAAAATCGGAGAAGGGGGCTTTTGCCCAAAGCTAATGTCATAGGTGCTGTCATCCTCAACAATGAGGCAGCCATAGCGCTCGGCTAGTTCAGGCAGTCGTTTGCGCTGCTCATCGGGGACCGTAAAGCCCGTCGGGTTGTGGAATGTTGGATTCATATAAAAGAGGCGTGGTTTTTCCGTTTTCATGCACCACTCAATCTGGTCCATATCATAACCTTCTGGTCGAATATCAGTCATAGTCAGGCGTGCGCCTAGTCTACGGAATATTTCCATAGCGGGGCCATAGGCAGGACGTTCGATCAATACACGGTCTCCTGTACGGAGCAGAGAGCGGCCAATTAAATCAATGGCTTGCTGTGCTCCGGAGGTAATCAGCACTTCATCCGGTGATAAAGCAAAATGCTTATCCACGCTAAAATGCTGCGCCATGGCCTCCCGAAGCTCGGCATCACCTTGCACAGCGGAATAGGTGGCCGCTACTTTCGGATGCTTTTCAAATACCTGCATCATTAGCTCTCCCCAAAATCGATTGGGCAGGAGAGAGGGGTCAATCAGCGCTTTGGAAAACTGGAAATTCGTATTTACGGATTGAACGCGGCTAAGTCCATCCATTCCTCTCCAGGCTGAAACTGACGGATCATCTGCCGCATGGGCAGATTCGGAGTGAATGGTGAGGTTAATGGACGAATGTCCCGAGTAGCCAGCATATTTTGCATGCCCAGTCGCTTGGGAAGCATGAACGTAATATCCTGATTTGTCCTTTACATAGACCAGTCCCCGTTGCTTCAACTCCTGATATGCCCGGAAAACAGTTAGCCGATGTACACCCAGCTCCTGAGCCAAGCTTCGTACGGACGGCAGCTTCATGTCTGTTTGCCAATCCCCGCGATCAATCCGCACAGTTACATAATGGATAACCTGCTCATACAGCTTTAAGGCATGATCGGCTGGAAAAAGTAGTTCGCTGTTGTTCTTACCCATGCTATCCACGCTCCTTTCTGTGTATTGTACTATATAGCACTTCAAAAACGTATACAACTGTTCTGTAGTTATACATCTGTTCTGTTCGTCTCCCTGTATGCTTAAAAGCAACTGAAGGGAGAGGGACGTATCATGATAGGTATCGCGTTTACAGTAATGTGTCTTATTTTTGGCACAACGTTTTTGGCCATAAAAGTGGGAGTGGAAGCCGGACTTCCGCCATTCCTATCGGCAGGTGTACGTTTTTTCGCGGCAGGGGCGATATTGTTCATTGCTATGAAGCTGACCGGAAAAGTACGATGGTCGTTATTATGGCGGAAGGAAATGTTGCTGATTGGAGCAGGAACGACCTTCGGTACATTTTCAGCTTTGTATTGGGCAGAGCAATATGTCAGCTCCGGGATCGGAGCTGTTTTGTCAGCTACCGGGCCGATGATGATCGTCATTTTGCAATCTGTACTGCTACGGCAAAAAACGTCACGGATTACGGTCGTTGGCTGCATGATCAGCTTTCTTGGTGTGGTGCTGGTTGTGCTGCCCGGATTGGCGGTTCAGATCAGTGGTCTGTGGCTGGCGGGATGCCTTGTCATTTTGCTGGGGGAGCTGTGTTATTCCGGGGGAGCTCTGTATTCCAAGCGAGTGATGGATGCATTTCGTGAAACGAACCCGATTGCCCTGAATGCGGCACAAATGATCCATGGGGGATGGATGCTGCTGTTACTGTCTGCGATCACGGAACCGTGGAGTTCTGAGGGGTGGCAGTACCTTCCTGCCATGGGGTCTTTACTTTATCTGATCCTGTTTGGTTCGATGATTGCACATACACTGTTCTACTGGCTCATGGAGCGTACAAATCCCCTGTTTCCGACGACGTGGCTGTATATATCACCGCCGATTGCGGTGGGCTTGGGAGCGTTGTTGTATGGAGAGCATGTAAGCTGGTGGATGCTGGCTGGGGTGCTGCTCATTGTGACCGGATTAATCCTTATGAACAATGGAATTATCCGTCTGGTGAACAGGCGTAAGGTACGTTCTGCTGCCTGATATTTTAAAGGGGGCAGGTTATTATATGATATGACAGAAAAGGCCTCCAAACTGTCGTATGTTACTGAACATGCGACGTTTGGAGGCTTTGTTGTTGTACTACTTCATTTAAGTATTATAGGAACAGTTACTTTTTACTTTATTCAACGTTGAGTACGAATTTGTCGATGGCGTGCTTAACACCGTCTTCGTTATTGCTGCGAGTGATGTAATCAGCCAGCTTTTTCAAATCAGGAATGGCATTCTCCATCGCTATGCCGAGACCAGCGCATTCAAGCATCTCATGGTCGTTCCAAGAGTCACCGATAGCAATCGTTTCCGACAGTTCACAGCCAAAATGGTTTGCAAGGAAGGTAAGCGCATGGCCCTTGGTTCCTTCATGATGCATAATTTCCAGAAAATGAGGCTTGGATTTTGTAATGTGAACTTCATTGCCAAGCAGTTCGCGAAGTTCAGGAATTAATTCATCCAACACTTCAGGCTCGTCGATAATCAGCAATTTAGGAGCCGGCTGCTCTATAACTTTACTGAATACAGGCTCTACAAAATATTCTGTGTTGTTCAGCTCCGTGTAATCTTTGATTTTCTGATTATCTTCACGTGTGTACAATTTGTCATCTATATACGTTTGCAGATGCAGATTGCGTTCCACGCAGAATTCATACAGGCGACGTGCAGCCACGAGTGGAACATAACGCTCATACAGTACGTTTTCGTCCAGCAGGTTTTTAACCAAAGCTCCTTGGTACGTAATGATCGGCACGTTCAAACCAGTCTGGCGAGCAATTTTGTGTGCAGAGGCATAAGCTCGTCCAGTAGCGAGGGTAACCACCACACCTTTTGCTACAGCAGCTTCTAATGCCTGTTGTGTCGCTGGTGTGACTTCTTTCTGGTCGTTAATGAGTGTATCATCAATATCAATGGCAATTAATTTATACATATCGGTATTCTCTCCTTTATCTCTATCATGGGGCAATGCTAAAATTGTATCTTATAATATTCAAAATGACAATATCGCAATGAAAAGGGGACGGCTCCTATAAGAGCCTGTCCCCTTATAACCACTGAAGTATTGGTTTGAAACGATGGGAAAAAGTAACGGTTAGTCTTCCAAAAATACAAGTCCAACAAAATCGTCCAACTCAATATTACCAAAATAGTGCTTCAAATCGAGAGAGGATAAGGCTTGACGTACCTCACCTTCATCATAACGCTTGCCGCGCAGGATATTTTCAATATCAGCAACGTCACCCACACCAAAGAAATCCCCATAGATTTTAATATCACGGATGTAGCCTTCCTTAAGATCCATGCGGATATCAATAATACCGACTGGAAATTTACGTGTGTGCTTGATATTGCTCTCGGGGGATAGACCGTAGTTCCAATCCCACGATTGGTAGCGTTCTTTGGATATTTCATGGATTTTGGCCCAGTCGGCATCGGTGAGTTTATATTGAGGTACTTGATCCAATTCTGCTCCGAATATGGAACGTAGCAGTTCCTCGCGAAATTGCTCTATGGTCATCTCACGGTCCATCAGTTCGCTGATGTTAGCTACGCGACTGCGGACAGATTTAGTGCTTTTGGATTTGAATTTTTCGGGATTGGCATGCAACGATGCAGCCACATTGTCCAGATTCAGGTTAAACATCAATGTACCGTGGCTGAACATACGTCCGCGTGTGGCAAATTGGGCGTTTCCTGAAATTTTACGTTCTCCGACCTGTAGATCGTTGCGGCCTGTCATTTCAGCTTCTACTCCCATTTGGCGCAGAGCGTCAATCACAGGTTGCGTAAATTTGAGGAAATTATGAAAGGACTCCCCGTTATCCTTGGTAATAAAGCTAAAATTTAAATTACCGAGGTCATGATATACAGCCCCACCGCCGGACAGGCGACGAACGACTTGAATATTGTTGTCCCTAACAAACTCGGCGTTGATTTCTTCAATAGTGTTTTGATGCTTGCCTATAATAATAGAAGGCTGATTAATGTAAAACAGCAAATAGCTGTCGTCCAGCGGTAGATGCTTGAGCGCATATTCCTCAATAGCAAGATTAATGGCTGGATCGTGTATCCCCTGGTTGTCGATGAACAGCATGTCCATTCCTCCGTATATAAACTGTGTAATTTATGTGTGCCTCCTTCTATTGTAACCCAAGTGAGCCATGTACAAAAGCTCATTTGCATTGACGGGACGCAAAAAGCAGCCTCATAATGGAGCTAAATGATTGGAAACGGGCGGAAAGGATGAGAGGCAATGATAGAGGTTTACGGTCATGGCGGAGACAGGGAGACAGCTGCCGCGACTTTTGGCGGAGCTGCTGCGGATTTTGTAGATTTTAGTGCAAATATTAATCCGCTTGGTCCACCGCCAGAGGTACTTGAGGCGCTGCAACACTCAGTTGACACTGTGATTCGCTATCCAGACCCTGGGCATCGGAATTTTAAAAATATGCTCGCACGGCGACTGCATGTTCCACCGGAGTCGTTAAGTATCGGAAACGGAGCGGCTGAGAGCATGGCGCTCTTGTTATTGGGACTGGCTCCTAAGCGTGTGGGTACAGTGGAGCCGTGTTTTTCGGAATATGCCGAGCTGGCTGGCAAATTCGGAGCCGAGGTCAACCGGGTGTATGGGAAGGCCTCGCTTCAATGGAAGGCGGACGTGGAGGACATCCTTCAGCTCATGGAGCAGGTAGATGTTTTGTTCCTCGGACAGCCGAACAATCCAAATGGTGTGCAATATAGTGAGCAGGAGCTATGCGAGCTGGCAGAGGCGGCTGGCACAACGGGTACCGTGCTGGTGGTGGATGAAGCATTCATTGATTTTATTCCGCTGGAACGGCGAATCTCACTGCTGCCTGTGCTGGATCGCTATCCTCATGTGATTTTGATCCGGTCAATGACCAAATTTTATGCCATACCTGGCTTGCGATTGGGCTATGCGATTGCTCATCCGGACTATATCCGGCGAATGACGGCCAAACAGGTGACCTGGAGTGTGAATGGATTGGCGTTGCTGGCTGGGGAGGCGTGTTTGAGAAGTGGGCAAGCATATGAGCGCCAAACACAGGAGCTGATTGCTGCGGAGCGCAACCGCCTGTTGACCGCCTTGGCGGAGTGGGGCTGCGGTGTCGTTCCCGGTGAAGCCAATTACGTGCTGGCAAGGGCGCCGGGTACGTGGAGCGCAGTGGCGATTCAGCAGGCGCTTGGACAACGCGGAATTCTTATACGTAGCTGTGCTATGTATCCGGGACTGACGACGAGCCATTTTCGGATTGCGGTCAAGGATGCAGAAGCCAACGACAGGCTGCTGTCTGTATTGGGTGAAGTGCTGGAGGAGGAGCAGCGGCGTGACAGTTAGCTTGATTATCCTGGCAGCCTACCTTTTGGACAGGCTGATCGGTGATCCGAGGTGGTTGCCGCATCCAGTCATCGGTATGGGACATGCCATTTCGGCATTGGAAAAATTGATTCGCCGCCAGGTCCGAAGTGACCGGGGGCTGAAACGTGCGGGTATACTGCTTCCACTCATTGTGGCGGGAGGCTCCTTTGCGCTCGCCTGGGCGCTGTTGCACTTGCTTGCCTGGATTCATCCGTGGTTGTCTGTCGGCGTAGAAATGGTGCTGATTGCGACCACGATTGCTTCCAAAGGACTAAAGGATGCAGGAATGGCAGTATACCGAGCGTTGCAGGCGGATGATCTGGCAGCAGCACGGCGGGAGCTGGGCATGATTGTCGGGCGGGATACGCAACAGCTTGATGAGCCTGAGATTGTACGCGGTACGGTTGAAACGGTCGCTGAAAATATCGTGGACGCGATTATTTCCCCGCTTTTTTATGCCCTGATCGGGGGAGCACCCTTGGCGCTGGCTTATCGTGCTGTGAATACGCTCGATTCCATGGTTGGCTATAAAAATGAAAAGTATCTGCATTTAGGCTGGGCTTCAGCACGTCTGGATGATGTGGCTAACTACATTCCGGCACGCCTGACAGCGGCAATGCTTGTGGTAGCGGCGTGGATGTACAAGCGAGATGCTGCAAGAAGCTGGCGCACAGTCAAGCGAGACGCTCGTCTGCACCCAAGCCCGAACAGTGGCTACCCGGAATCGGCTGTTGCTGGTGCACTGGGGATTCGTCTTGGAGGCTATAATGTGTATCATGGCGTGCGCTCCTTTCGTGCATACATGGGCGATTGGATACGACCGCTAGAGTCGAAAGATATACGGCATACAATCCAGCTGATGTTTGCCGTGTCCAGTATGTTTGTAGGATTGTGTTTGTTAGGAGCCGCAGGTTGTTTTGCCTTGGGATGGGTGCGGTGAGGGTGAGGCGTGACACACTGAATAATGATCGAGCAGGAAGTGACATGATCTTGAAACAAGATATAGCAGCAAAAAGGACAGTAGAATACGCACAAAGTCCGAACTCACAGGAGGATAAGGTGCCGTATGATGCTAAAGAAGATCTGCATTGGGACATGGAACTCGTGTTAGTTCGTCACGGCACAACCTTATGGAATAAGGAACGTCGATATCTGGGACACTCCGACTTAGGTTTGCTACCGGGAGCAGAGCAGGAATTAAAGCCTTTGCAAGAAAAATTGCAAGGGCAGTCCTTTGCTCGAATCTATTGCAGCGATTTAATGCGATGTCGCCAGACCTTGCAGATCATTGTGCCGGAATCAGAATTGACGTCTGGAGGTTCCCTATCTATTATGTCTCCTATGATAGAACCACGTCTACGAGAGCTTCATTTTGGCGAGTGGGATGGAAAAACGTATGACATGCTCAAGGATGTGTCGTTGTATCGCGCTTGGATTGATGAGCCGCAACGGATAACCCCCCCTGGAGGAGAGTCTTGGACAGATTTTGTGAATCGTTTGCGGAAATTTCTTGACTCTCTGTATGAATGGCGTGTTGCTATGGAAGTTCGACCCATGGATTTGACTGCTGGGCCGCTCTCTGTTTTGGTCGTTACGCATGGTGGCGTAATTCGTCAGTTAGCTTGTATGCTGATACCGGGCCATGATTTTTGGAGTCTGAATCCGAAGCCGGGAGAAGCATTTAGGATTCAATTGAGGCTGGCAGGACCGCACAATTACATAGCCGAAATGCTCCCTCATTAGGTTAGACACCAGCGGATAAAGAGGCTGTTTGGGTTGTAAGCCGCCTCATTTTAACCTATAATCATCAAGTAAAAGAACGGCTTGACTACCACTACATCAAATATCCAGCAGACGAGGTCGGCGCAGTGTGATGAAACTATGGTTTCCCTTGCCTGCGCTGTTAAAAGGGAAGTCGGTGTAAGTCCGGCGCGGTCCCGCCACTGTAAATGGAAACATGCCCGTTAGTCCTGCTTTATGTGCTACTAAGCATATGAAGGAATTTCAGGACATGCATCTTACCATAAGTCAGGATACCTGCCCGTCCGCCTGTCACCATAATCCTTCGAGGAAAGGATGACGTGTTCGCAGTGACTGTCCGTGCGGAAAGAAGCTGCCGCCTGCGCACGATCTGCGCTAACGTGACCCCTGTGTCCTGATATAAGGATGCGGGGTTTTTTTGATAGGAAAAGAAGGCTGGATTTAGAAGATATCTGATGATGCTCAAGTAACGCTCTTAACGATTTTTTTATGAAGGGGTGCAAATCATGGCAGGAAAAAAAATAAAGGTTTGGACAACAGGTCTATTGGTTCTGATTTTGGCAGTTGTGCTGAGTGCATGTGGAGCGAATGGAAAAAATGCTGAAAATAAAGAGGGTCAGGCTTCTTCACAGCAGCCGGGACAGGCAGTAAACGCACAAGAGCCTCCGGGCAAAACAGTTTACCCACTCACAGTTAAGGATGCAACAGGACAGGAATTTACATTCAAAAAAGCGCCGGATAAAATCGTTTCCGTCTCCCCGGCAGAAACCGAGGCGCTGTTCGCCATCGGGCTGGATAAGGAAATAGTTGGCGTCTCCGACTACTCTGATTACCCGGCAGCTGCTACGAAAAAGCCTAAAGTGGGCGGTATTATGAAACCGAACGAAGAGGCAATCATTGCTGCTAACCCGGAAGTCGTTTTTGCAGGGATATCACTTAGTGAACAGGCTACGACCAAGCTGCGCGACATGGGAATTATGATTTTTAAAACGGAACCGAAGACAGTTGAAGATGTCATAGCTAACATCGAATTGTATGGGAAAATCACCGATCATCAGAAAGAAGCGAGAGCGGTGACTGACAAGATGAGAGCAGATGTAGCGGAAGTGAAAGAAGGAGTTAAAAATATCGGTAAAGGGCAGAAGCTGCGGGTATACGTCGAGTTTTCACCAGGCTGGACAGTTGGTAAAGGCGAGTTTATGGACGAGCTGATTACGTTGGCGGGCGGCGAAAATGTAGGTGCCACGCAAAAGGGGTGGTACCAAATTAGTGAAGAAAATATTATTGCTGCGAACCCTGACGTGATTTTGTACAGCAAAAGTGTCAAGGACGAAAAAACTGGCCAGACGCTCGGCGAAATCATTAAAGCTCGCAGTGGATGGGATCAAATATCGGCTGTTCGCCACAACCGGGTGTTTGCCGTGGATGATAATTTGATCAGTCGTCCGGGTCCACGCGTAACGGAAGGTCTCAAGGAAGTGGCCAAGGGCGTGTATCCTGAAATTTTCAAATGAACCGTAAACTGATCGGCTTTGGAGGGACAGGTCTTGTCCTGCTGTTGCTGACGCTGCTGCTCTGTCTTGGCATCGGCTCGGCCAAGCTTCCGGTCAGCCAGATCACGGGCATTCTGGTTAACCACCTTCCGTGGTTAGGCGATACGTTTACACCGGATTGGAATACATCCTCAGAGCAGATTATTTTGAAGGTCAGATTGCCACGAGTGTTACTGGGAATGTTGGTAGGAGCAGCGCTGGCGCTGGCGGGAGCCGGATTTCAGGGTGTGCTGCGTAATCCTTTGGCTGATCCGTATACACTGGGGGTATCCTCGGGGGCTTCGGTAGGAGCGGCAGTACTGATCTATTGGGGCCTTCAATTTTCATTTGTTGGCATATGGACGCTGCCGCTAGTGGCATTTACGACCGGAATGCTGACGCTGTGGATGGTGCTGACGTTGGCACGGGAAGGTGGAAAAATTCCGACACAAAGTCTCATTTTGTCGGGTGTGGTGATGCAATCCTTTCTGGGAGCGGTTGTTTCCTTTCTGACAGCCATGTCGAAGGAGACGGTCAATGAAATATTGTACTGGACGATGGGAAGTCTTAGTCTGCGCGGTTGGTCATATACAGGAATCCTTTTACCTTATGTGGTCATAGGGCTGGTATTTCTATGGAACCGGGCACGTGTGCTGAATATTTTGGCTTTGGGTGAACGTCAGGCGGCTCACATGGGAGTTCATGTAGATGCGACAAAGCTATCTGTTTTGATCATTTCTACGCTGCTGACAGCTGCCGCTGTCTCGGTATGTGGAGTGATTGGCTTTGTGGGACTTGTTGTACCGCATATCATTCGTCTGGTGACAGGTCCTGATTACCGGATGATTGTTCCATTATCTGCGCTCGGTGGAGCTATTTTTATGGCTTGGGCAGATACAGCGGCTCGCACGTTGTTAGCCCCCACGGAAATTCCTCTGGGCGTGATGACGGCCTTTGTTGGGGCACCGTTCTTCGCATATCTCCTGTACCGGAACAAGAAGCTGCGCAGGGGGGAACTGCTGTGACAGAACAAAGTGAATCACAGAAGGTGCGTGATCGGGCATTAGAGGTAGCGGGTCTGACACGTGCCTATGGAGAGTTCCATGCGTTAAAGAATATAAGCTGGAGCGTCGACGAAGGAACTTGGTGGGGAATTATTGGTCCGAACGGCAGTGGAAAATCGACCTTGCTGCATCTGCTTTCGGGTGTAGATCAGCCAACTTCGGGAAACGTTCATATCTATGGCAAAAAGGTCGGTAGCTACAGCAGAAAAGAGCTTTCCCGACTCATAGCCGTACTCCAACAGGAAGGGCTTCCTCCAGTGGGATACACCGTCAGGGAAGTCGTAGAAATGGGACGTTTTCCTCATCAGGACTGGTTAGGCAGGGAAAAGGGTGTTGATGTGGAGGCGATCACGGATCGCGTGCTGGAGCGATTGGGTCTTGCCACGTTGGCGGACAGAGCATTGGACCGCTTGAGTGGGGGACAGCGACAGCGTGTAGCTTTGGCAAAAGTAATGGTGCAGGAGCCACGAATATTGCTGCTGGACGAGCCTACGACCTATCTGGACTTGCGCTATCAGCTTGAATTTATGGAACTGCTGGCAGATTGGCGCCAAGAAACGGGTGTGACGATCATTGCAGTCTTGCATGATCTTAACTTGACAGCCCAATTTTGCGAAGATTTGCTTGTACTCAAGGATGGAATGGTTGAAGGATTGGGAGCTTCATCGAAGTTATTAACCGAGGATCGGATTCGACGAGTATACGGTGTTGAGCCTGTGATGCTTCCGCATCCTGATAGCGGTGTGCCGCAGCTCTTGCTGCGCAGAAGTGCTTCGGATACAGCAGATTAAATAAACGATGAAACACACTTAAAAAGAGCAGGGAGTGGAAGGTATGAACAACAAGCTGCGTCAGCTGATCGATAGCATTGCCCAGCCGGATGGGGTGGCGGCCTCGGCAGCTTCAGCCCATTTGGACCAATTAACAAAGCCACCGGGAAGTCTTGGAAAGTTGGAAAGTGTGGCCATCAAGCTAGCAGGAATTACAGGAGTGGACAAGCCTGAATTTGATCGTAAAACGGTTATGGTCATGGCTGCGGATCACGGGGTGTGTGAAGAGGGAGTCAGTGCCTTTCCGGCTGAGGTTACACAGCAAATGCTGTATAACATGCTGTCAGGTGGCGCGGCAATTAATGTGCTGGCACGCCATGCGGGCGCAGATGTCAAGGTGGTAGATGTTGGCGTGAATGCGGATGTCGCTCACGCGAATCTGGTGGACCGTAAGGTACGCATGGGTACTTCGAATATAGCTAAAGGGCCAGCAATGCTGCGTACGGAAGCGGAACAGGCGGTTTTGGCCGGAGCTGAAGCCGTAGCAGAAGCGGTCAAAGGTGGCACACGGCTATTCGTTACCGGAGAACTGGGCATCGGGAATACGACAGCCAGCGCTGCGGTCGTATGTGCTCTTACCGGGCTAGAGCCGGAAGTTATCGTAGGCCGGGGAACGGGTGTAGATATGGCTGGACTTACCCGTAAAATATCGGTTGTCTGCCGCGCATTGGAGGTGAACCAGCCAGATGCAAATGATGCGCTCGATGTGCTCACTAAGGTCGGCGGTCTGGAGATTGCCGCCTTGGCAGGAGTCATCCTCGGCGCAGCCGCACATCGCTGTCCAGTCGTGTTGGACGGCTTTATTTCAGGCGCAGCCGCCCTTGCAGCGCGTGCACTTGCGCCTGCTAGCGCTGCGTACATGCTCGCTTCGCACGCCTCGGACGAGCGCGGACACGCGGCGGTGCTCCGCGAGCTCAAGCTGGAGCCCATGCTTCATTTGGACATGCGGCTCGGGGAGGGCACAGGCGGTGCGCTTAGCTTGCACCTGATTGATGCGGCGTGCCGCATCATGCGCGAAATGGCGACCTTTGCCGATGCAGGCGTATCGGACGGTCAGGGAGCCGCGCAGCGATGAAAGCGCTCGTGACCGGCGGGGCACGCAGCGGGAAAAGCGGCTTTGCCGAGCGATTATGCATGTCGCGCGCTTCGCGCGCCTGCTACATTGCAACGGCGCAAGCCTATGACATGGAGATGAAGGAGCGCATCGCCCTTCATCGGGTCCAGCGCGAGTCTGCCGGATACGACTGGCAGACGCTGGAGGAAGCGCAGGCGTTACCGGAGCTGCTACAGTGGCTTGGTGGCGATCAAGCGTCGCAGCCCGCGCCTATGGTGCTAGTCGACTGCCTGACCCTGTGGCTGTCGAATGTGCTGCTGGCTGCAGGCGAGGACGGCGAAGCTGCGTCCAGAGCTGCCATTAATGAACTGGCGGCAGCTGTGGAGCAGTATCCAGGGCAGCTCGTCATCGTAACCAACGAGGTTGGTGACGGTATTGTGCCCGAATATCCGCTGGGTCGGCTGTATCGGGATTTGAGTGGGGTTATGAATCAGCGGATTGCCCGTCTTTGTGGTGAAGTATTTTTGGTGACGGCGGGCATTCCCGTAGAACTCAAACAGTTGGAATATAAGCTATGAGCCGCGAACGTCAGGCTGTTGCGGCGGCTTTTCAATTTTTAACGCGTCTTCCGGTGAAGGCGGAAATAGATTTTTCCCCGGATTTGCTTAAACGCAGTGCAAGTTATTATCCGCTGGTGGGAGTGGTTATTGGCATCATTGTCTGGGGCTTTGCGGCGCTTACTTCTATGGTATTGCCGCCGTTGCCGTGTGCGATTCTTACGCTTGTTGTCTGGGTTTGGTTGACGGGCGGATTGCATTTGGACGGGTGGATGGATGCGGCCGATGCCTTGTTCAGCTACCGATCTCGTGAGCGGATGCTGGAGATTATGAAAGATAGCCGTGTAGGGGCTATGGGCGTTATTGCTTGTGTGCTGCTACTCATGCTCAAGGCTTCTTTGCTGTATACGGTGCTGGTTGAACGGAATGTGTCTGGCTTGCTGCTGCTTCCGATGGTTTGGAGCCGCTGGTTTATGGTACATGCAATGAAACGCTGGCCTAAAGCCCGTAATGATGATGGGCTGGCTGCGCGTTTTGCTGATATGAGTGGTGGCCGCGTAGGGTTGGCCGTATTCTGGGCAGTATTAGTGACCCTAAGTGCTGCCGTAGGACAATATCTTCTGGCAGATTTGGCTACAGCAACAAGGGGGACTGGGAATCTGTCGTTGGCAGGATCCTACTTACAGACGTTCCTTTCGTATTCTGAGAGCCTTCCAATCTCGCTAGGTTTTGTGTTGCTTCCGGTCTTGGCTTACGGTGTTGGAACCTTCACGGCAAACCGTATTAACCGCCGCCTGGGTGGACTTACGGGAGATATATACGGAACTTTAAACGAATTGCTGGAGACTGTTTTATTGTTGTTTATTGTCATTTTGTACGGGTTGTGACCAGATTTGAAATGAATTCGTTAAAGGGGAAGAGGCAATTGTCAACTTTCGAACCGTCCTGCACGAACCCGGCAGCCGTATTAATGCTTCAAGGAACAGCGTCGGATGTGGGCAAAAGCGTGGTGACGACTGCGCTTTGCCGTATTTTTACGCAGGACGGATATCGTCCCGCACCGTTTAAGTCGCAAAATATGGCGTTAAACTCTTATGTTACCGAGGACGGCAAGGAAATTGGACGCGCTCAGGGGGTGCAGGCTGAGGCCTGCGGTATTGAGGCCACAACTGACATGAATCCGATTCTGATTAAGCCGGTCAAAGATATGCACTCACAAATTGTTGTACACGGTGTACCTTATGCCTATATGAGCGCCTCCGATTACCGGAAGGATTTTTTGCCAAAAGCCAAACAGACCGTTATGGATGCTCTGAATCGGTTGCGTGATACCTATGATATTGTCCTTATGGAAGGGGCAGGCAGCCCGGCAGAGATTAATTTGAAGGACCGCGATATCGTAAATATGAATCTGGCAGGTTGGGCGGATGCTCCAGTGTTGCTTATTTCAGATATCGACCGGGGCGGTGTTTTTGCCTCTCTCGTAGGAACTATCGAATTACTGGAACCCCATGAAGTACAGCGTATCCGCGGATTTATCATCAATAAATTCAGAGGTGATCTGTCTCTGCTTCAACCAGGATTAGACTGGCTGGAAGAACGGACAGGCATTCCTGTACTCGGTGTATTGCCCTATCTGCCAGACATTCGCATTGAAGCAGAGGATTCGGTAGTATTGGATAAGAAGCCCAAGCAAACTGCAAAGGATAAAGAACTGGATATTGCGGTGATACGATATCCGCGGATTTCCAATTTTACAGATACGGATGCTCTGGCCGCAGAGCCGGATGTGAGTGTTCGTTATGTCACAGAAGCCGGACAGTTGGGCGTACCGGACGCCATTATCTTACCAGGGACCAAAGACACCATTGGAGACCTGCTGGAATTGCGTGAGAGAGGTCTGGAGAAAGACATTCGGCAGGCTATGAATACCGGACGTACACAGCTCGTTGGCATTTGTGGAGGTTATCAGATGCTGGGTACCGCACTTTTTGATCCCGAAGCCGTCGAATCTGGGTTGCCGCAGCAGGCAGAAGGGTTAGGTTGGCTTGCTCTATCCACGACCTTTTTAAAGGAAAAGCAAACCGTACGCGTACAGGGAACCCTGTCTAATCATTGCCCGCTTTTGCTTAGCACTGCGACTGATTCAGGTTCTGCCTCCAAGCCAAGCATTGAAGGTTATGAAATACATATGGGCGTTACGGAGTATGTTACGGAACCATGCGCACCTACAGATAGAACTTTAAACCTAAGCGAAATGAAAAGGTTATTCTATATCCGGCGTGGCGAAGGAACAGCTTTTGAGGAAGGCTGGGGTACGACAGACGGTAAAGTATGGGGAACCTATTTGCACGGTGTGTTTGATAATGACCGTTTTCGCCGGTGCTGGCTGGATGGATTGCGACAAGCCAAGGGCTTGGCACCTTTAGAAAGCACTTTTACTGTACGTGAAGCCAAGGAACGAGAGTTTGACCGTGTCGCAGAGGTGGTGCGGGCTCATTTAGATATGGAGCAAATTTATCGTATTATGGGAATGAATTCATAAACTTCATGGATGATTATTAAAATCGCTTTTAAAAAATAAAGAGGTATCTCTACAGCCATTTTCAAGACTGTGAGATACCTCTTTGTATTGTATCAGCTTACGTAATTTTAAATTTTTGGACAGCCTTTTGCAGTTCGGTTGCTTGTTTGCTTAATTGGCGAACAACCTCGCTGTGGCTTTCCATTTCATTCAGTTGCTCATCGGCATTTAAACCGATTTCTTGAATCATATGCTGTGCATTGGCTGCGATGAGTGCTGTCTCTTCCACGGAAGCAGATACTTCCTCCGAGCTGGCAGATACCTGCTCCGTTGCTGCAGATACCGTTTGAATCGTAGCATTGATCTTTTGCATAAGCTCACTTAGCTGGTTAAAGGCTGAGCTCGCTTGTTGAACCATTTCCGTTCCCGAATGAATTTCACGGCTCACCTGGGTCACAGAGTCCACAGATTGTTGCGATACTTCTTGAATGGTAACCAAATAGTCGGAAATTTCTTGTGTGGCTTCTTTAGATTGCTCGGCAAGCTTGCGTACTTCTCCGGCTACTACGGCAAAGCCCCGTCCATGTTCGCCCGCACGGGCAGCTTCAATGGAGGCATTCAGGGACAACATTTGAATTTGCTTCGTAATATCGAAAATAGCCGAAACGATACTGCCAATGGCTTCTGAGCGCTCATTCATACTATGGATGTATCGAAGCGATTCATCGGCAGCATGTCCTACCTGTGACATTTGAGCTACAGCCTTTTGAGCGAGTGTATTACCGTTAACCGTTTCTTTTGTCGCTTCACTGATTTGATCGGATACATCATTGGCAGAGGAGGCGATGTGCTGAACACCTTGAGCGATTTCCTCCATAGCCTGTGCATTTTCAGCAGCAGCTGTAGCTATGCTGGTACTGCCCTTTGCTACTTCCTCTGCGGCAACTGTAGAGTCCTGCACTTTTACACTGATAGCCTCAGTCCGATGAAGTAGCTCGTCCGATCCTGCAACAACCGCACCGGATGTAGAAAGCACATGGCCGATCATTTCTTTCAAGTTATGAGACATGGATTGGAAGCTGCGGGCAAGTAGGGCAATTTCATTAACTCCATGAACCTTCGCTTCTTGTGAAAGATCACCTTGAGCAATTTTTTCGCTATGACGAACCAATTCAGCAATGGGTTCTACAACTTTACGTATCACGAGGGTAGAAATAATGCCGCCCAGCAGGAGCGTTGCCACTGTAATACCTATGCAAATCCATAGAATTTGTTGGGATTTTTCCTGTACAAATCCGACGTCTTCGTTCACACCCAGAACTAGATTACTACCTGATATAGCAAAGAAGGCGGTTTTGTGTACTCCGTATGAATCGCTGTAAATTTCACTGATATTCATCTCGCCTTGTTTTGCTTTTTTAATATCCTCAACAGGAATGAGTGCATCCTTGACCTTGTATACTGATTTTACATTCCGTGCGACGACTTCGGCTTTATCATCCTTCACTACCGCGATATATGCCGATTCTAATTTGAGGGTATCGACCTTGTCCTGAAGATAGGATTCCATCTGTATAGCGGAGCCGGAATCAGAACCGCTTCCTTGCCCAGCCTGAACAGCTAAGGAAATATTGAGATCCTGATACACATTTTTAGCTCCAATTTCTAGCAATTGGTCTACCTGAGGCATGACACTGTTATTAATGATACTCATGGATATTGCATAGAAACTGATGCTGAACAAAAGGGACGCAAAGAGCTGAATCAGCAAAAACATAATTCGTAATTTCGCGCCAATGGAACGATTAAAACGCTTCATGAAAAATCTCCTCTCCCATAATGGTAATAAAATCAGACGAATTCCCTGCTTGAAGTAGGCCGCTTGTCCAATAGATACTTGACACGCCATGATCTACTTGTGTTCCTTTCCTTGCTTGAAGAAAAGACTGAAAATGTTCGGATTCTATGTATATTTCAGCTGAATTCAAGGGACAAGAATGTGAAAGGGAAGTAATCCATGATTTACTAAAAAGTAGGTTAGACCTATTTTACATAATTAACAGACGGTTGAATAGTCATATTTGCCCAAAAACAAACAAAAAATATATAACTATGGTCTTAGGTGTTTAGATGTAAGTTAGATGTAAATTATCAGGTGCATAAAAACGAATAGATTACTCCTTCTTTAAAACTATTGTAAAAAAGAAGTAATATAAGTAGCATAAGGAATACGGCTTTTTTACAATATTCTTCTAAGCTTGGTTTGTAAGTTCGAAAGTGGTCTTCAATATACATATAAAAGGGGAAAAGGTTGTTATGAATCGGGATTTACCTTCCAAAGAAGTGATTTCGCAGGTCAGAGGAGAAGATACACAGGAGCTGACTTCCGGCAGTTATAGAGCTGCCACAGGGAGAAATCCGATAAGTCGACTATTAGATTATGTATCAGGCGTATTTACTCCGATCTTGCCGGCAATGATTGGTGCGGGAATGATCAAAGTAATTATATTAGTTTTAATGTCCTTCGGTTTATTGTTGTCTGATCCGCAGATATATACTATTTTAATGGCTATCAGCGATGGGATATTTTATTTTTTACCTATTTTTGTTGCGGCAAGTGCGGCAAGAAGGCTGCGCAGCAATGTGTTTGTTGCAGCAGCCATCGCAGCATCCGTATTCCATCCCCAATTAACAAGTTTACTCCAGTCTGGTGAGGAGGTACGTTTTGCCGGTCTGCCAGTTATAGACCCACAAGCTGCTTCATCTATAGTACTCATACTTGTTGTTGTCTGGATAGCATCGTATATCGAAAAATGGTTAGACAGGTATATCCCTTATTCACTTAAATTAATGGTTGTCCCGACTTTGACACTGATGATCACTATACCTTTAATGGTGTTCGCTTTCGGGCCACTGTGGAGTTATCTCGGCCAACATGTATCCGATGGACTAGGCTGGTTGTTTGACAATGCAGAAGTATTTACAGGGTTGTTGCTCGGAGGCACGATGTCTTTGCTTATTATTGCAGGTATGCAATATATAATGCTACCGATTATGATCAGCTCGCTGACAACATTGGGTTATGATCACCTTTTTCCCGTGGTCATTGCAGCGGCTTTCGCTCAGGCTGGCGCAACATTTGGCGTATGTGTTAAATCCAAAAATGCCAAAGTCAAAACGCTGGCTGCGTCCACAGGTTTGTTGGCCATGCTAGGAATCATTGAACCGGCCATGTATGGTGTCAATATCCGTTTCAAAAAACCGTTAATAGCAGTTATGATCGGTGGAGCCGTTGGTGGGGCTTGTATGTGTCTGTTTGAAACGGAGCTTACTAGTATTGGTGTCTCTGCTGGGCTGCTCAGCTTACCTTTATTTTCTGATACCACGCTTGTGTACGGTATTGTGGGTATGCTGATTTCGTTTGTTACAGCTGGCGTAATTACGTATTTTATGGGCTTTGTGGATGAAAAAGATGAGCATTCGCAAGGAGTATCTACATCTGGCATGAATGCTTCTCCGAACTCGGTTGTGGAAAAGAGCCCCGGCAGCTAAGTTGAATACATGTCGTTCTGTTCAGGACAAAAAAACAGCAAGCCCTCGAAAGATGAAGGCTTGCTGTTTGACGTTTCGATAAAATCCAAATTTGAAGCTGCTTAACTATTTTATTGTTAGAAAACCTACAAAAATAGTTGGTTTTGTGATATA
>RCUF01000097.1_pt1 | contig 55101 bp, 49 predicted proteins | sample 2166311 | NCBI WGS metagenome assembly RCUF01 (sample SAMN09932608, study PRJNA488358) | compost metagenome | feature: garden; material: soil; isolation source: compost soil in 4-hydroxybenzonitrile-enriched culture | place: Germany: Experimental Botanical Garden Goettingen | collected 2016-01-27
CTCATTTTATTAAAGCATAGAAATCGGGAGAGTGGGTAGGAGTTGGTTTTGAGAGAGGGTCTTTTTTCATAGATAGAAGATAAAGGAAAAACTTCCCTTCGAATCTACACCATTTTAATCTGCAAGTTTCGCCCTGCTTATGATACAGTCACCGTGCTATCTACAACGGCAAGTTTTAGCTATCCCTTGTGGTGATGGCTTTTTAGACAGAAGCCATATAAAATCTAACGGTTGTGATGATCGCATTGAATGGAGATACGCATCAACACTTCCGAATAATTCACCATTCCCCCCTAGAGGTGAGACGGTACGCACGCATTTCATCAACGAGAGCAGAAAAGGAGCCATCCGTAGTCAGATAGCTCCTTTTCTTATTCTTAGTACTAATTATTCTTGTACAATTCGAAACCTGCTGATCATTTCGCTCACTTGTTGGCTTGATTGTTTCAATTGTTCAGCTGCACTATGCAGATGGGAATACGCCTGACTCTGATCGTTAGAAGCCGAACTTATCTCTTCTGTGGCAGAAGCTGCGTCTCGAGCTACATCAGATATCTTGATAATGGATGAGATGACCTGTTCCCTACTAACATTCATCTGCCCTATATCCCCATCCATCTCTTGAATCGAGCTGATGATTTCCTTTAGCATATCCATAATCGATTCAAATACCGTTCCCGACTCCTGAACAATAAGAGATTGGTCGGAGATAACCACCTCTGTCTGATTCATGACCTGCAACGTTTGAGAAACTTCTGCCTTGAGGCGTGCAATAGTTGCATTAATTCTCTCTGTTGATTCATAAGTCATGGTCGACAGCTTGCGAATCTCTGTAGCGACGACTGCAAATCCTTTTCCGGAATCGCCGGCACGCGCCGCTTCTATGCTCGCATTTAATGCGAGGAGCTTCGTTTGCTCGGATACTTCATTAATCGTCTGTACGATTGTGGAAATCGTAAGCATCTGTTCTGCCAGGCCTTCAATATGTTGTACGACCAGTTGGTTTGCTTCTGTCGTTTGGAGATTGTGATCCTGTAATTTCTTTACTTTATCCATGCCGCCTCTTAAGACGATTTCCGCCTCCGAAGACAAGCTGGTCATTTTTTTGTTCCTTACATTTACCTTTTCAATCGTGTCCGATAGCGCCATCGTTTCACGGCTCGTTGCCTCTGTCAAGGACGCTTGCTCGGAAGCACCAACTGCAATTTCATTAATGCCTGACGTCATTTCCTCGCCGGTTGCCGTTGTTTGTTCCGCAATAAAGGTAAGTTCATGAGCGGAAGTATTTACATGGCCAATCGATTGGCTTACTGTCGAAATGAGTTCTTTCATACGAGATACCATTATATTAAAATCAGCGGTTAATTCCCCAAGCTCATCCTGGGAGAAGGTACGTATATCGACGGCCAGATTGCCCTCCGCAATCTCTCGGACACGTCCGCGCAAATAACGGATCGGATGATGGATGGATCGGATGATCAAATAACCAAGCAACGATGAAGCGATCAAGCCTGCCAATGTTAAGAGGATACTGATCAATCGCAGGAAGCTGTATTGTTTTTGTGTGCTGTCCAACATGATTTGATTATCATCGTAGTACAGATCGCCTATGTGATCCAAAGCGTCTTCCATCTGGTCAAACTTTTCGTTGCCCTCCTCATAAGAAAGAAGATTCGCCCTTTCACGGACAGTTGAATCCTTTGATGATAATCCGTCAATCACTTTCTTGGAGACCAATTCATACGCTGCAACCGTTGCTTCGTAGTCTTGAATCAACTTTTCCTCATTATCAAAAATAGTTCCCATTGACTTATACTTATTAAGCTTCTTCTTTGCCGACTCCTTTTGTTTTCCGTAATCTTCTAGCTGTTTCAAAAATTGTTCCGACCCTGGTTCATAACTGTACAGCGATCGTTCTGCCAACAGCATCTGATATAGGTCGACATCTGCTGTACGAATGAGATCGATGACTTCCGCCCTAATACTGAGGCTCTCCTCAAGCGAGGATTGTACCCGCTTCAAATTGTAAATCCCAACGCCTCCGATCACAAGGCTGGTGATTACAGTAACGACGATCGTTAGAATTACCTTGTTCCTGATCGTCATCATGAACTTCATCCCTCTCATTATGCCTCACTCCCATCTAGTCCCTCTCGAGGTAACACGATGTACTTATTCAACATCGTTTGCCACTTTCTAAACATCAAAGTTATGCGGAAATCGTATAATTGCTAGAAACCAAGTTAAGAGCATAAATATCTATTACGCCCTCCATTAAAATCTCACTTACATTATTTGAAACAGCGGACATTTGATGAATTGCAGATTCAATCGCCTGACTCCTTTTGGGGGCCAGTTCCGATGCTACATCCACAGATTCCTTGACATGAATGGAACGATCAGCAATTTTGCGTAGCCTCCCCATCCATCTTCTGAACAAGCGTAACGCTGGCTTCGATGCTGTTCACCTGCGTCTGCGCTCCTTCGGCTAATTTTTCTGTAATGGACGCAACATGCTTCGTAGCTTGTCCCGTTTGTTCCGCGCTGGCTGTCAGCTCTTCCGATGATGCGGCAACCTGCTCCGCATTTGCGCCCACTTCCCGGATAATCCCGATACTTTACTATTCCTCATAAAAACCACTGCCCCCAGTTTGTCTAATGATGTCGAATATACAAGGAAACTTGTTGTAATTACTTTATCGGATTACTGCGCTGCTTTATTAACACATAACGAATAATGCCTATGCTAAAAATCACAATTATTAACTATAGCGTTATTATAAGGTTAATCACGAATTACTAGAGTTAGTAAGGAAAGAAACTCTACATGATTGGGAGATGAAATAAAATGCGACAACTTTCTTTAGAAAAATCGGGACCGCAGGTAAGCGCTCTATGTCTTGGATGTTTAAACTTCGGTACGAATACCGAGAAAATGGCGGTAATGAGCGTTTCAATCTGCTTCGTTGCCGCTTCTGACTGGTCCGCAAGCTTGCGGACTTCGTCTGCGACTACGGCAAATCCGCGACCCTGCTCGCCCGCTCTAGCTGCTTCTATGGCCGCATTCAAGGCCAGCAGGCCGATTTGCCCGGAGATGGTCTTTGATCACGCTGATGGGAATAGTCCCGATGAAGCAAGAACTCTTTGAGACTATTTCCACGTGCAGACAAAGAACTGCTTCTTATTGTCTTTCACAAATTCGCCCTACTTATGATAAGGTTCTGGGTATCATCTCGAAGGCGAAAAGAAAAGCCCTCCACTTGGAGAGCTTCGCCTAACCATCATTCCCGACCTCATTATTGTTATAGTCGTCAATAATTGACATCGTTTTATTTGCCACTTCACTACCGAGTGAGGCATACAATTTCTTATCGCCGATCACATAAAATTCTTCTTTAGCTCGCGTCGCTGCAACATTCATCATATTGGGATTAGAGACAGCCCATCTTGCTGCCCCACTGCTATCACAGTCCGCTCCAAGAACAAAGTAGACGACTTTGGCTTCTTTCCCTTGAAAAGTATGAACTGTACCAATATTCGTTGTCTTCCCGTTTTCTCGTTTTGTGAATTTAATTTCATCTAAAACCTGGGCAAGCTTATAAGCCACATTTCTAAATGGGGTGATCACATAGATTTCATCCGCTAAATCCGGATCTTCCTGCAGACGTTTATCAATCATTCTTTTCAAAAAGTCAGCTTGTTCCTTAACAAATTTGTCATTTGCTTTACCGGTTGAATCATACCATTGTGATTTCCCTTGTGCCTCATCTGCTGATTTACCTTGTACCATCAACCCCTCATACGAAATTTCATTTGAAATCGTAAACATCGGATAGTTCGAGCGTCTGTGTACCCAAAGGGGTATGCCAATCCATTCATCCTCATTTTTTTGGAAACCATACTGACTTGTGGCATCCACAATGGTTTGAGTAGACGCATCAGCAGAAACAAATTTCTCATCGACTTCATAGTGTCTTCCAATTAAAGTTAAAACATTTGAACCTAGCGTCATTACGGGTTTTATTTGTGATGGATCCCCAACGACCATAACCTTTTTACTTCTAAAAATGGCACCAACACTAGCTTGTGGCAGTGCTTGGCCCGCCTCGTCTATAAACAGATTACCTATTGAATCTTCATTAAGATTTTTAAACATTCGACCAAAACTAGCAAAAGTAGTGCTGACAACGGGGATCGTGAAATTCAACCAATTCCATGATTCTGAAATTAGCTGCTGTCCATTCTCTTTTCCCAAGTATTCAGACTGCCTATTCCAAATATTTCTCGCGGCTTTTAAATTCCTTCTGTTTTCATACAGAAATTGCTTTCTAACTTTTAAAGCTGAAATAAATAGCTCTGATTGTAATTTGCGGAATTTCACTGTAAACCATGGATTAGACTTTTGCAGCTCATCATACGATTGTGAAAAATCTGGTTCCTTAATGCCACTTTGATACTTGAGTTTTTCTAACAATACAATTTCTCGTTCCACTTTTTTAAAACCATTTTGTTGTTTGATCATCCATCGATCGAAGTTAGCTCTTGTGTCCTGAGTTTGTTTTTGAACATACTCACTTTTCGCAACATTTTCCCTTAATCTATTTTCGAGTCGCCTACGGTCATTTAACCATTTCGTTTTTTGTTTAGATAGATCATTTAAATGATTATTCGCATTATTCAGATCTTTGAAGTACTGCTCAACTTTTGCCTTATTAAATATTTTCTGAAGCCACAAAAAACTTGGCTTTTGAGAAGTAACTACGTCATAATTCCTTTTAACTTGAGCTTGTAGATCAATTAGGTTTTCTATCTCAACAGAAGCATTTGACCAATCCTCTTGGAGAATTTCAATTTCTTGTCCCAGTCTTTCTAGTTCACGTCTCGCTTCTTCTTCCTGTGAGATTAAATCTGTTCGTTTCTTTTTTTCTTCTTGTTCAAATGCAAACATTTGCTCTTTATGCTTGGTTTTTAATTTTCGAAGAGCATACATTTTCTCGCTATAGTCTTGCATTTTATCTCTTTCGATTTTTAATTCAGCATACAGACGGGAGAATTCTTGATATACACTTTCACCTGTATTCGCTTGATCATGATCCTCTAAATCTTTTTCGATTGCTTCAATGGTTAAAAGTAACTTGTTCATGTTTGTTGACGCGCCGCCCTCTAACGAGAACACACCCCAATTTTCCTCATGTAAAAACTCACTTTTAATCTCGCGATTCTGTCCAAAACCTTCACCGGTTAATTTAGAATTGGAAACCTCTTTAAAATAATCTGCTTCATCTAGTAGCTTTTGAAAATCGCCCGCAATCGTTTCTTTCTTTGGTAACTCCCTAACAATATTTTGGACCGCCCCATTGTTTGAACTTGCAACAACAATGTTTTTATCTGAAATGGAATGTGGTAAAACACCAAGCTTAAAATCTTTCCAATAAACCAGACTCCCTTTAATCCTTTTATCAGAAAGCTGCACAATTTCCGCTGTCTGTTGTACGACTAAATCAGCAAAAATATCTTTTAACAGTGTTGTTTTCCCTGTTCCTGGCGGGCCATTGACACTACGAATATCATTTTTATCATTTAAAGCTAGATTCACCGCAACCTGCTGCATAAATGAAAGCGCGAAACCAGGATTACTTGGGAAACGCCCGAGCGGATAGAACTTAGGTTGTAAAATAGTTGTCTCGAAAATTCGGGGGTTAAAATGAACGGACTCTTTATTGCCATCCAGATTGTGCCTATGTCCCGGAAAGCCATTAAAATATCGATCCAAATTTTTATTAGTGATTGTCTTTGCTTTGTTCAGATCTTCAATAAAGAACGAATGTAGATTTACATCTCCGTTATCCAGGTTTTTCACAAATGCATAGCGGAAATTTTCTGCGGAAATATGATATTTATGAAAAAGCTCAGAGATGGTGGTATGAAAACCTTCTTCAAATTTGCTGTTCAAATCTTCTCTAAATACGTTTTCAACTTTCAAAAAATCTTTCGGTAATTCACCATGTTGGCGGATATAACCACTCATTGTATAAAACAATTTGTCTGCTAGAAAATTCAATTCGTTATCAAAATAGATAGAGAAGGTGAATTTGTCAGATTTACTAACTTCCTCGTAGGTTTTAGCAATCTTGTATTTCTCCCTCAATAGTTCAACAACTTCTTGAAAATCAAAAATATCGAAATATAATGCTAAGCCCGATTTCTTAAAGAACTTATCTGATACATCTTGTTGTTCTTTTTGCTTCATTAAAAAGTCTGAAAAGAACTGATTCCAATCCTCTTCCATTGTATGTATGAGCTTTAGCGATTTTTCTTTTTTATTAATAGAACCTTCGGATAACTGCTCGATCGTAATCCAAGCATTTAAAATATCTTGCCGTTTATTCATGAGTCTCCCCCCATTATCATCTGTAATTACTATTATAAAGCTCTCACCCTGTCATCTAAAGCCAAAAAGAAAAGCTCCCCAACTTAGAGAGCTTACCAATGTACCATTCAATTATATAAGATTTCACTGCTTTTAACAGTGTATTGTATTCCATTCTTATTCCAGCTCTGTCTTTGAGTTAATCTTAATGACATTGTGCATGTGCAGGTTTACTAAATGCTTGTCATTTCCTGTTGTTATTATTTTTCAGAACACCCAACGAAGCGCTGAATATCTTCCCCAATCAAGGCCAGCGCATCTCTCCAGAACTCTGGTGAACGCACATCGATACCCATTAACTGCCCGGCATCTGCAACCATGGTGGTGCTGCTGGCGGCCAGGAAGGCTTGAAATTGCTCGGCGAATCCGCCTTCACGTTTCTTATACTGCGCGAATAGCCCTTTAGAGAACAACAGCCCAAACGAATACGGGAAATTCAGAAACTCATTGCCTGTCATATAATAACCAGCCTTGCTAACCCACTGGTAGGAATGAATAGAATCCGGGTCAATACTGCTTCCATAGGCCGCAGACATGGCATCCTGCATCAGGCTGTTCAGTTCTTCCACCGTTAGCGAGCCTGATTTCCTATGCTCATAAAGCTGGCTTTCAAACAGATAACGGGCATAGAAATCAACGATATAATAACCGGCATCCGAGAGGCTCCGCTCCAGGATCGGCAAGACTTCTCCTTCCGATGCACTCAGCAGTAACTCTTGATTAATCAGACCCTCACAAAAGATCGACGCCGTCTCGGCAATCGGAATCGGATAATCTATATTGACCATAGTCTTTCCGGCAAGACAGCTGCTATGGTAGGCATGACCAATCTCATGCGCCAATACACCAGCATCCATATAGCTCCCGGTGAAGCTGGTCATAATCCGGCTCTCTTGGATTGGTGCGATATCAATGCACATGCCAAAGTTCCCTTTTCCTGCCCGTGACTCCGCATCGATCCATCTGGAGATGAACACCTTGCGGGCGAACGCACCCAGTTCTGTACTGAACGAGTTAAACCTATCGTAAACACAAGCGACGCTATACGTATCCCGGCAACCGGCCATATCGAACGTATAGCAGGCTGCGTTATATTTTATTGGGATAATTCGAATATTGTATTCTGCGGCTAAGACTTACATGTTTCCACCTCTTCCGGTACAATGTTAAGCAAAGTTAATGTCAAGTATAACACGCCCACTTATTCCCTAATATGTGATAAGTCGCTGACCAATCTTCTTCTTCACTCACACCAAAAATCCCCGCATCCGCAGGACTCGTCTCATTTTATCTTATTCATACCCTACAGATTGGTATCTACCTGTTTTCAGGCGAATGTACTCGTTGTATCTCAAGGTCATCCCTCCATATGTATCATTGATAAAGTCTAAATAGAGTAGAGTAAATTTCGTTGTCACTTATGATACGGTTCACCGTACCTATATAAAGGTAATGCTTTATTAAATTAAAGACACCATCAACAGAGCTTTTATGTTTGATGGTGTCTTTAATTGTTACTCTGCGGGCTTATCAGCTATTCCTTTCTTTTGAACGCTTCCTAATTCCTCACTCAAAGATTTTTCATATTTTTTAATAGTTCCCGCATCCTTTTATTACGGAATTGAAAAATACTGGAACTCTCGAATTGATAATTACTTTTTAAATAATCTATAATGTCTGATTGTAATTCGCATGATTCAATAACTAATTTATAACACTTAACCTCTGTTTCTCTATCAGGAAAATCTTCTCCTTCAACGATCACAATTAACTCAAATAATTTACTCACCACAAAGACTACAAAAAAGCGAGTTAACAAAGGATAGTTATTTTTCTCTACAGTAAACAACTTATTTTCAGTATAGCAATCAATTGTCCCAAAATTGCAGTGACTATAACGTGAAAGAATATCATAAAAGTGGGAGTAATATTTCTTGTCAAGCCCTGCTTTAAATACACTTGGGTTTTTTTGCTGTCCCACCTCTTCTTTTTGTCTATTCAAAATAGTTCCATCTGTTTGTACATTGTAATAAGCAAGCGATATATTTACTGGATTGAATATAAAGGAATCTATATCCTCTGTCTCCCTTGCATATCTACAACTCAGATAGTTTTCAAAGATACTTCTTAAAAGAATATAAATATCCTCATTATGTTGGACTTTTAATAAGCTTCTAATACTCATGAGGGTCTTTATACTTTTTGTGAAAGCAAAATATTCAAAGTCATACACCAATTTTGATGACTTGTAGTTATAAGCCACTAAATCTACTGTCCCATAAAGAAATGCTGCATAATCAACGAATTTTCTACCTTCAAAAATAAAACGGTTAATGAGCTTATCGAGTTTCTTTATATAATCATTGTCCTTCTCTTCTAACTGAATCATTACTGCACCGACCCTTCACCTTTAAATTTTTATTCCAATTATACACAAGGTATATCGTTCCACTTGTCAAATATATAATTATATAAAAGAAGATGTCGAATATAGGGGGTTTCTGTTTTGTCTTATAAATTATATCCGAGAGGTTCTGAGTGGAGAAAATGGGATTTACATACGCATACACCTTTGGACTTTGAATGGCTTGATTCAGTATCCATTGAAAGCGAAGAAGATAAACGAAATTTCGCTCAACAATATGTTGCATTTGCCCTTCAGCAAGAATTATCTGTAATAGCAGTTACTGATCACAATTTTTGTGATTCTATTGATCAATTATTAATTCCTTATATACAAATAGAGGCAAAGAAACATAATATAAAAATATTACCCGGTTTTGAAATAACAGCTAACGAGGGTAGTGGTGTTCACCTTCTTGTGATCTTTCCGGAATCGACTTCACTTGGCACAATAAAAAGTGTGGTTGATCAACTTTTCATTCCAGGTGCACAAAAAATCATGCCCAAAATTGTTCCCTATTCTTCAAAAAATATTGATCAAATTAAAGAGGTTATTGATTCATCTGGACTTGACTCAGTAATGATTTTTGCACATGCAGATCGTGAAAATGGTGTATTACATAACCAAACTATAAATGGACATATTCGAATTGACTTATGGAAAAAACCTTTTATCAACATTTGCCAACTTTCAAAAGCAACCAGTGAGTATCAGGATAACTTTTACTCAAGTGTTATTAAAGGTCATAATTCCGATTATAAAAGAGAAATGACTTATATAGTTGCATCAGACTGTAGAACAGTCAACATTGATCAATCTCAACCGAATCGTACATATCTTGGAGAGAAGTTTGCTTGGATTAAAGCTGACCCCACTTTAGATGGCCTTAAACAAACTATATATGAACCTGATAGAGTTCGTATTCAAGCTTCCAATCCCCAAAATGATTTCCATAAGTCATACTTCTCGAAAATAATAATTAACAGCCCAATGACTATATTCCCTGGAAAACCAGTAAAATTCAATAAAACTGAAATAATGTTAAATCCTAACCTTGTAACACTTATTGGAGGAAGGGGTACTGGAAAAAGTCTCATTCTTGATACATTAGGGAAAACTTTTGGGAAGGGTAGTGAGAGGTCAAAGCAAATAAATACCGAAGGCCTTTTTTCGGTTACATATACTAAAGAGGATAATTCAACCAAGGATTTTCAAATTGGTAAGGAAAACAATTTAGAATACCTACATGTTCATCAAGGACAGGTTAAAGAGATTGTTGAAGATCCCTATCTACTTGATGCTGAAATCAAAAGTATGCTTGGCTTCATCGATTTCTCTGAAAATAAGGCGTTCGAATCAGAGTTGAAGAGTCTCATAAACAGAATCATCCGCCATAAGGATTGGTTTGAAGAGGTTGGGGAACATGGTAAGTTGATTAATGATAAGACACACAATGAAGCTCAGAAAAGGAAATACGAGGATCTCCTCAGCAATATAACAGTTGAGAAAAATAGGGAACTAATAGAGAAGTTCTCCAATAATAATTCAGAAATAGCCTCCCGACGTAATATTATTCAAGATATTATAAATGTTAGAACTAAAGCCCATAACCTAATATCGGAAATAAATAACGATATTAAAGTAATTAATCAAAATCAGTATACTGTCCCCCTACCAATAATCGAATTAAACACTTGGCTTGAGGAGCTAAGTAACGCTTATGATAAGCATACAGAAAAGATACAATCTCTTAATGATGAAAACGAAACTATAAAAAGCCGATTCATTCAAATTGGTATTAGGGATGACATTTCAACATTATTACAAAAAGTCGCAGAGTACCAAATTTACATTGAAAGATATAAGAAAAAGCTCGATGAAATATCCGAAAGGGAAAAACAATACCCCAAATTTATTGAAAAGAGGACAGAATTAGTAAGCCAAATACAGACTGAGCTGAATTCACAAGTTCAAGAAATAAATTCTAATTGGAAGGAATTAAAAAATGGTAAGGATGGTTGGAATGAAGATCAGCGGAATGTAATTAATCTTTTACTTAGAGATATAGAAATAACTTCCGAGATAAATTTTGATTCCCATGCTTTTTACGAACTAATTTGTAGCAATATCAGCAAAACAAGATTTAAGACTACAAAAAACGAAACTTCAGAAGAAAGGATTCGCAAATGTATTACGGTTGAATCGTATGAGGATTACATTAACCTTATCTCTAACAACGCAATAATTGAAATGGGTGATGGGAACAAACTTACATTAGAACAGTTTTATTCAGACAATGGCTATTTTAACAAGAATGGTGACAGTGAATTTCTTAGATCGTTATACGAAGAACAATATAGAATAAAATATGTCAAGGCCATTACTAAAATTAAATATAAGGGTAAGGAACCATCCGAATTATCTATTGGTCAAAGAGGAACATTATATGTCTGTCTGAAACTTGCTACTAATCCCTTTTCGACACCTTTCGTATTCGATCAGCCTGAAGATGACTTAGACAACCAGTTCATAGTGAACGAACTTATCCCTATTTTTAGGACACTTAAACAGTATAGACAAATAATAATTGCAACCCATAATGCAAATCTTGTTGTAAATGCGGATGCAGAACAGGTTATTGTAGCAGACAATACTTGCGAGATCTTATCATATGTTTCTGGATCATTGGAAAATACATTCAGGAATAATTCCATTACTGACACATTGCTTAGACAAGGTATCAGAGAACATGTATGTGATATCCTCGAAGGCGGTGAAAGAGCCTTTGAGAAAAGGGAACGAAAATACGGATTAAGGTAATCATTTTAATTTGCTTATAAACCGCAGAACGTTATTAGATACTGTGGTTTATAAGCAACAATAAAATTGTAAGAGATATGCTTATTAAAACTCCCTCAAAATATCCATGATTTAGGACAGGTTATTTCACAATGGGGAAGATTTATAGCGACTGTAACACAATTAAGGGTTCTCACTGATCCTTAATAGTTATCAGTTTAAGTCCTGGAATGTCTGAGAACTCACTGATACTTATCTCACGGTATTTTTCTTGGAACGATAATAGCTCCTCTAATGTTTTAAACTCAATAGTCCAATATTCCAAATCCGGAAGATCTCGTTTTATTCGACCATTCTCAACTCGGTGATTAATGCCTTCTGCAAACCAATTCAGTTGTGCTTCTTTCTCCGTAGTCCATACCTTATTCGGTGAATCTACTCGCCTGATATCAACGTTGGGCCTAAACTCCTTCCTTGCCTCTTCACAAGGTTTTATTTCCCTGTTACTCAATCTGTTAATTTGAAATTTCATATTCGGTGTCTCCTCTCTATGTCCTATATCCAAAATACCATGCATTCTCTATAACATCATTTGAGTCCTTATTAAGATAGCCTCTAAGTGATCATTGGTTTGCATATTCAATTGAACCTATTCATTTACTTATTACTTTTTACGTCTATATAGCATATCCCATCTCCTTATATATATTTGATCTTTAATCTCTTCAGTTATGACATTGACAATAAACAACGGTGATCATTCTATTACATATAAGCAAAATATTCCATAATTTCAAAATAGACTTCTCTCCTATTGTTTGAATATAATTACTCCTGTCGACAAGAACGTGTATAACGTGATCGATCACATTCCCCTATACAACCATTTCCAGATCATATGATACAGGAGGACTTGTGATGAGAACTGATGCATTAGATTATCTAATTGGTAAAAATTTTGAGATTATTGGTCAATCACCAAACTACAGCAACAAAATTCGAATTAACTGCAAACAATGCAATATGATCTTTGATCGTTCGGTGTCTGAGTTTAAATTTAAACTGAAGCATGAACCTAATACTGCTTGTCCAGGTTGCAATTCGTGGTGGAGATAATACGAGGGTTCCTTTTTCGATGTTTTAAATAGCATTGGGATTAGGTATGTTATGCCGCAGTACACCCACCAGAAGCTCCGTAGCCCTCATAACAAACCATTACGATATGATGCGGCAATATTTAATAATCAATTGGACAGTATTCCTTATTGCGTATTCGAGATAAATGACTATCATCACTTTACTTCGAGCAACCAAGGGGATCTGAAAAGATACTATAAAAGAAAGGTTGAATTCTGCCGTGATGTTTTACAAATCCCATTAATTGAGTTAGACTACCGAATACACTTCAGGACGAAAGAGTCATTAAGGAAGCAGTTACAAGAAATCTTCGATTTCCTTCACTAAAAAGAGCCTGTCGTTAAGTGACAGGCTCTTTATCGTTGAAAAAACGGAGTAAATTTATATGTTCTGTTTTTACAAACATAGGATTTAAAATCATAAAGTCCTGGACTTTTTGATAATTGATATACTTCTTCAACGAGGTGTGGCGGTCTGGATAACCCTTAACCTAACCTCCCATCAACAAGACGCAGGGTCATCTCAATTGCCTCATATTAAGCCGATTACAATGGAGGATGTCAGGTCACAGTTATCTGATTTCATTGAATTGGCGGGGCAAATGGAACCTTTAGAGTTCCAAAAGTTACTCCAGTTATCTATTGATAAAATAGAAGCCTCAAAAAACCATTTAAGTCATGTCTATTTTTCTTTTATTGTACACATGCCTAATGGTGAATTGGATCCCCTGGATCCTCTACATACTCTCAAGCCTACTTCTATACTCCTTAGGGCTTTTTCTTTTAACAAAAACCATTACCTATTTGTGGTACGGTTCCCCCCGATTAATCTTCACCGCCCGATAAATCTGTTCCACCAACACCAATCGCATCAGCTGATGTGGCAAAGTCATCCTTCCAAAGCTCAGCTTCTGCTGAGCACGGCGAAGGACTTCGTCAGAGAGACCATGACTGCCGCCAATGACGAAGACAACATGGCTTGTACCGTATGTGCCGAGCTTGTCCAGTTCCTCTGCGAGTTCTTCCGAGCTCCACAGTTTGCCGTCGATGGCGAGTACAATGACGTGTGCTTCGCTTTTCACATGAGCAAGGATACGCTCTCCTTCCCGCTCCTTGACCTGTCGGACTTCCGCTTCGCTCAGTGTGTCAGGAGCCTTTTCATCGGCTACTTCGATCATTTGAAACTTAATGTACGGGCCCAGCCGTTTAGCGTATTCCTGAATTCCCATGACCAAATACTTCTCTTTTAACTTGCCAACACCTATAAGCTGAATAAACAAATTCCATACCCCTATCTATGTCGAATAATAATGTAAAATCGTATTTACGTCCCTAACATGAAAAGATGCCTTTAATATAGTTATTTTAGCATCTGAAACGTCTCTTACCTATCTATTTCCTCTCCATTACAAGCCCATCCCCTGTTCAGGTTATACCGGATCATTCATTTACGCTCTTCACAATGAAATGCCTATCCGTTTCGTATCATCAAGACACTGCATTAGCATCTGTCGATATTGGCTGATTTGTTCTGCTGTCGCTGACTCCCGCAATGATTCGAACAATGCTGTACATTTCTTGAAATTACGATCGTTATCCGACTGATCGGCTAGTTGCATCGCCCGTACAGTAATCCCCACTGCATCCTGTAATCTGCCACACTTCCGATAGTACAAAGCCAAATGAAAGCAATAGCTATAATAGTAAGATATGTTCTCCGCGTCTTCATAACTCCCGAATTCATCAATCTGCTCTGCAAACGTATGTAAAATATCTGCCACATCCAAATGATACATAAGCGCTGCCTGTAGTATGGTATTGAGCCCCGGTAATATTTCCTCTAGATTATCCTGCAAAAAGGCTACATATTCCTCGATCATCTCTATATTGCCTGACAAAATATCCACTGCATATAAATTAGTCTTAGCTAAAAACCTGAACTCCTCGACAACCTGAATGTCTTCTTCCTGTAAATCCTCCATCCACCCTAGCTCAGCATACTTATAGATGCACTCCCTTGCCTCCTCATATGCACCCTGATGCTGGTGAGCCATTCCGCACATCAGGTGACTGAGCCCGAAATAATATACCAACGGACGTTCTAAATGGACATGCGGGATGGATAATTTCATTGCTTTATGATACTGCCGTTCTTCATAGATACGCTGTACACATTGGTACAAAATATCCGCCGTCTCCATCACCTTTTTCCAATTTTCAAAAGCCACAGCCATCTCTAACATTTCAACAATGATGTCCGGTTTGAGTGATTTTAGAATGTCCTCTTGCAAAAATATTACCTCCTCTAGTATATCCTCATTATCGATTTAGAGTCGCTAACCACTCGTGAGGAGTGACTAAACAAATTAATTATACTACTTAAAATGCGTAATATAAACCATTTTTACTATATATTTTGACCTGACTTTTATACTGCATCTTCCATAAGCTTGTTATGAGGTGGTTATATGACAGAATTACGCAAGCAAATGGGTATAAGAATCCGTGCTATTCGAAATGCAAAGGGACTAACACAGCAAAAACTGGCTGACATCGCAAGCTTGGACTATAGATATATTGGTGCATTAGAAAGAGGCGAAAGAAATTTTTCGATTGATACCTTGGAGAAAGTGTTAACTGCCTTAAACGTGTCTATCAGTGAATTAATGTTTTCCAAAGAACATATGACTACAGACGAAATTATCAGGCAAGAGGCGATAGATGAGTTTGTTGCGTTGACCAGCAGATTGAATGAGGAGCAAATCGGCATTCTCAGACGAGTTAGTAAAGAAGTTTCACGCGCGTTCGAGTAAGCCATTCCACCCTAAAAAAGCCTTGAATAAAACCAAAAAAGAGCACCACACAGGTGCCCTTCTAACCTTCTATCTCAAACTCAAGCATACAACATAAAAAAGCTCACATCATGTCCCAGCTGCTTTAGATAATTATAAATCTGCGAACGATGATGGAACACATGGGTCACGGTCTCAATCTGCCATTGGACCTGCAAATGTCCGTGCTCCATATAGAAGGCCTTCGTCGAACGATTCAGATAATCTTCTTCGCTAAGCGAAAGAATGTAAGCCTTATAAGCCTCGAAGTTTTCCCTGAAAGTCGTAGCCAAGCGCTCGGGATCTTCTACCCCGGACAGGCTATTTTCAATCTCTCCCACTTCACCCTCAGACTTCTCCTGCATTATCGCAAGATCCGAAGCTGGGATAAGTACAAAGTGATGTACTAACTCCAGCAGCGAGCGGAAATTTTCTTGCGGACGAAAGTTCCAATCCTCTGGACGTATTTTACGGATCAAAGCTTCCCCCGTCCGTACTCCGGTCTCCAGCTCATTCAGCAAATGATCGCGAACTTGCAGCGTTCCACTCATATTCACATCTCTCCTTTGCCATTCTTATTCATATTTTGAGTATAGCCGAAGCCTCTGGGCGTGTATTGTAAAAATCGGACAACTTCCGTAAATCCTTAGCCGCGGTAAGCGGAGAATCTCCATAAAACCTGCGAAAATCGCGGATTAAATGCGCCTGATCGAAAAAGCTATGCTTCAATGCCATCTCCGTCCAATCCAGACCCCCGCCGCTTTGGATACTGTGCAGAACGCTCTGGAAGCGGACGACTTCACTGAACTTTTTGGGGCTGATTCCGATCCATTGTCCGAACTTGCGGTTAAGCTGTCTTTCACTGATCGCCTCACGCTCCGCAAGCTCCTTAACCCCCACACTCCCAGCGCTCACAAAGATGCGATGCAGCAAGTTTTTCATCAGGTCACAATCGTTCGTGCGTTGGCGCAGCAGAAGCTGGTTAAGATACTCATCCATTATGCGCACCCGTTCATTGAAATTCTGCGCTTCCATAATGCGCTCACCTATGACGGCGATGCTTTCGGGCCAGAGATCTTCTAAGCGATAATTACCACCTGTAAACAAATGAGTCGGCATACCGTGAAAGTAATGTGCCCCACCGGGAAAAAATCGCACCGCAAAAATGCGTGCCTCGGACCCTGCTTGTCTGGCAGACACAAATGGTTGTGTAAATGTCCCGCAGTACGAGAGTTCCTGACGCTTATTCACCGGATCGTATTCTAATAGAATATCCGTACAGCCGTCAGGTAATACCCGCTCCATGGTTTCTTCCTGCGGCAGGCTTAACGAAGCGGTGTCTTCATACGAAGCTGCTAGATTCCCCTCTACCACCCTATTAGCCGGACCGGACCCCCAATAACAGGCCACGTAAGCTTCTAGCGCAGCAGATGGCTTTTGTTCGATATAATACGTGGACAGATCACTTCCATTGACTTGAAGCGGACGAAATAGTGAATGCAGCAAAGGGTCCATCTATCGTTCACTCCTGTCTCAGCACGTGGTGGGAATAAATATAGCTCTATGTATGGGGTATTTCTGCGAAAATTATGGTATACAAAAAGGACGTTTCTCCCCGAAACGCCCGTGCTTGTTTTTTAGACGACCAAAAACTCTGCTTTCTTCTCACATTCCTTGCACTTCACTGGAGGGTCCCAATCCGAAAATTTCGTTTCCTTGAGATCGACGACATCCGGTGCATCCTCGTATTCATCGACGAACATATCAATTGCCAGTTCCACATGCTCTTTACATACCACGTACATTCCAGTTGCATCCCTTTCCGTTTGAAGCTCTTCCTGTTGTAGGTGTGCCAAAATCGCCTTCTTTTGTTCTACCACACTTGACGCGGAAAGAAAAGGGCTTGCTTTTTACCCCGATCGTCTGGTTGTAAAAATAAGAAAATGAGTGACATTCAGGTCCTCGTGAAAATGGGGATATTTCTCCAACATTTCGGCAGACGGCTTGGGTTCGATCATCCCTTCCAACAGCAAACCCGCCTCAATAATGGTCTGTACATAGCTGCCCAGCGTACGGTGAAAGTATAAAAACTTTTCTTCCTGATCATAAGGGATCGCTTGCTCCAATGGGCCTTCGTTGAAATATTGATCCACTTTCCAATACAGCTTTTTCCCTGTCTCATCCTTCACCCAACCACTCTGCGGTGTCTGAAAGCACGGATGCAGAATAGAAAAAATAAAGCGGCCCCCTGGAACTAATAACCGCTGCATTTCGGCAATCGCCTGCTCATATTGAGCCAAGTCCTGTATGACCATATTGGACACGATCAGATCAAAGCTCTGGTCCCCGAACATCTCCAGCTTCTCCAGATTGCCGTGGTGATATGTAATTCCCAATGCTGACGACGTTCGCTCTTTGGCTAACCTCAGCATCTCTATCGAGTAATCGACAGCTTCCACCGACGCACCCGCCTTGACCATTTTCCGGCTCAGATAACCTTCGCCACACCCGGCATCCAGCACTTTTTTGCCCCCGAGAGGTCCCATACAAGCCTGCAATGCCGGATTTAGCAGTACCTCGCGAGATCGATCTCCTTCCTCAGTGTACTTGGCAGTAAAGTTTTCTGCATGCATATCCCAGCGTCGAATGGCCTCTTCCGTGTCCCACTTATTCATATTCATCTCCTTCTTTCTTTTGTATTTACAAATCCGATGCTATACTACAATCCACGTAGGGCCATAGATTCTACACTCCTTTCTGTATTTTTTCAATAATAACGCTTACAAAATTAAATTATCTAATTAACACATGATTTTTACATGAATTATACAGGTATTCCATTTTCAAATCGTATGGTAGTGTTTATTAGAAAGCGCTTTCAAAAATAACTTTGTAAAGGGGCCTGTTATGTTAAAACGAAGACCCGTTTCATTGCTGTCGTTGACGCTTGCCATCACCCTATTGTTATCTACGTTCGCATCCGTTGCCGCTGCTGTCGAATCTGACGGACAAGCACCACAAGCTGCGGCTGCGAGCAACATGCAATCGTATGTGGAAGCCATGCAGCCTGGATGGAATTCAGGAAATTCTCTGGATGCTGTCGGGGCGGATGAGACAGCCTGGGGCAATCCGCGCATTACCCAGGCGTTGATCCAGCAAATTGCTGCCCAAGGATACAAAAGTATTCGTATTCCCGTCACCTGGGATAAGCACATGGGAGGCGCACCCAACTATACCGTTGAGTCTGCCTACATGAACCGTGTGGAAGAGGTTGTTCGCTGGGCACTGGATGCCAATCTGTACGTCATGATCAATGTCCATCATGATTCATGGACGTGGGTAAGCAGTATGGAGCCCAAACATGATGAGGTGCTGGCTCGCTATAACGCATTATGGACACAAATTGCCCCACGCTTTAAAGACCAGCCTAACAAGCTGATGTTCGAAAGTATTAACGAACCCCGTTTCTCCGAAGGAGGGACTACGGATGAAGCGAAAATGAATCAGATGCTCCAAGAACTGAATGTATCCTTCCACAAAATCGTCCGCGCCTCTGGCGGTAAAAATGCCACTCGCCCCCTTGTTCTGCCTGGCTTGGATACTTCACCTGCCCAAGCCAAGATCAGCCAGCTTTACAACACAATTACTGGGCTGAACGATCCCAATCTGATTGCGACCGTCCACTATTATGGCTTTTGGCCTTTCAGTGTGAACATTGCCGGGAATACAACATTTGATAAAGCTGCCCAAGACGATATTATTCAAACCTTTGATAATGTCTATAACACCTTTGTAGCCAAGGGAATCCCGGTTATTGTCGGTGAATATGGCCTGCTCGGTTTCGATAAACATACAGGTGTTATTGAACAGGGCGAAAAGCTAAAATTCTTCGAGTTCCTGACCTATTATATGAAAGAGAAAAAAATAACAGGTATGCTCTGGGATAACGGCCAGCACTTGAACCGGACAACGTACAAATGGTCTGATCCTGAACTCTTCAATGTCATTAAGTCCAGCCTAAAAGGACGTTCCTCTAACGCAGCCAGTGACCTCATTCACTTGAAGAAAGGCACCTCTGCTCAGGACGCCAAGGTCATTTTAAACCTGAACGGCAATCAGCTGAAAACACTCAGTGTGGGCAGCAAGCAACTGACACAGGGCACCGATTATGCGCTGAGCGGAGACACATTAACCTTAAAGGCCAGCTTGCTCACTAGCCTGACCACTTCCGGTAAATATGGGGAGAATGCCGTCATTACCGCTAAGTTTAACAAGGGGGCAGACTGGAATTTCAAAGTAGTCGTGTATGATACTCCAAAATTAAGTGCTGTCGATGGGACTACACAAGCCTTTACCATTCCAACGGAATTCCGCGGTAGCCAGCTTGCCACGATGGAAGCCGTTTATACGAATGGTGGCAATGCAGGTCCACAGGATTGGACATCTTATAAGGAGTTTGGCAATACCTTTGCCCCTGCCTATGATGCCAACGGTATCAAGCTGTTACCTGAATTTTTTAATAGTCTAAAAGATGGTGACGTCACGCTGAAGTTCCATTTCTGGAGCGGCGATGTGGTGACATACAAAATCACCAAGAGCGGAACCCGTGTGACGGGAACGACATCTTAATCTAAGGCGCAGCAGAAGATCGAAAAAAGGCGTTCCCGGAACTAAGCCGGTGAACGCCTTTTTATAGTTAAGCCTATAAGTTACCTTAGCCTTCCGGCTTATCTGTTAATTTTAATGTCACGGATTCTTCCTTGCCTGCCCGGTAAAAAGTAACTTTCAGCTCATCGCCAATCTTCTTGTTATCGTACAAGTAGCGACGCAAATCAAGCGTAGAGTTAATCGGTTCGCTATCAAACGCAGTAATAACATCGTTCAACTTCAAGCCACCCTCCTTGGCAGGACCATGGGCCTCCAGAACAACTGCCCCATTCTTCACGCTGTCCGGCAACTTGAGCTCCTTGCGCTGAGTTTCATCCAGCGGTGCATATTCATTATTGAGGTCGACCGTGTATACCCCCAGATAAGGGCGGGTGATCTTGCCGTCCTCAACCAGTTCATTCACCGTCTTCATTACCTCATTGGCGGGAATGGCGAAACCAAGTCCCTCAACACCAGTATCAGCGATTTTCATCGTATTGATGCCAATCACACGTCCGTCCAGATCGACCAGCGCTCCGCCGCTGTTTCCCTCATTAATCGCCGCATCGGTCTGGATCACATGCTGCTCCCAGTCATATACGCCATCCTGGTTAATGGAAATCGGAATGATGCGATTCGTATAACTCACAATACCGGAGGTAAGCGTGTCTCCCAGGCCAAGCGGATTGCCAATAGCAATGACCGTCTCACCCAGACGAAGTTTACTGGAGTCGCCAATATCCGCTACCGTGCTAATGCCTTTATCGTCCACTGCGAGTACAGCGATATCACTAATGCGATCCTTTCCGATCAGCTTTGCCTCTTTTCTGACACCGTCTACCGTTACAATATCCAGATCATCTGATCCTTCGACCACATGGTTATTCGTCATAATGAAGGCTTTGCCCGAACTCACTCGGAAAATGACACCCGATCCAAGCGCGGATTGTTCCGTGCTTTTACCATCTTCCTCTTTCAGGTTCACAATGCTGACGACGGCTGGGCGCACCTTGGCTGCCGCCTGCACAATCCGGTCATACGGATCACCCGCTGCTTGCCGCAAGGGATAGTGACTGGCTCCGGTTACCGCTGTAGTGGAGGGCAGACCTGTAATAAAGCTGAACAGAAGCACAGCAACCACTGCACTGACTGCACCGCTAATGACAGCAGCTTGCACCGGACTTACTCCACGCTTCCTGTGTGGCCAACGTCCCCGTCCTCCACGGCGCGCCTTAAATGCCATTTTTTTAGCCGCACGTGTGGATACCTTCGTTGAATAAAAATCGTCCTCAAACAAGCCCATGCTAATCCTCTCCCCTTCGTTGTCATGCACCGACACTCACTAAAAAATTAGGGCTATTCGGGCTTGCGCCAACCTATGCTACAGAGAACCTGCTCCGTTGAACATCTCAAATGGATTGAATATCCCTTATCATCGGAATCCAGCAACCAATCGTTCCGGCCTACTTATTAATCACCACAAATGGTGCCTTCCTAAGCAACCGAATCTCATAAATTAGCATACACGCCGAATCTGACTCCGAATAGAGGAAAAAAGAGGAATGATTTCCAAACCAATGGACTACAATAGTAACAAGTCTTCTATTCTATTACAAAATGATCGTCTCATAGAGACGTTCTGGCCTGTTCCCGTCCGCTTAAAGCTGCCTATACTTTCGATGAGAGCCTTCCTTCAGAAAGCTTTCCGTTGTTAGCTTTATTGTATCACAGCACCCAGCAAAACCACAGGCAGAACCAAGCTCATTGCACGCCATTTCTAAAATATTTTTACAGGAGGAATATATGATGAATTCACATCGTTCGGCTATGGATGAAGTTCGCATGGCTGCCAAGCTTGCGGATTTGAAAGACGAGCATTACCGCAATACACTGGCGCTAAGTACATTGATTGAACTACTGGTGGACAAAGGCGTAGTGACCCGTGAAGAGGTAGAACGCAAAGCCGCCGAGCTGGACAGCTTTATGGCTCACTTACCTTATCCCAAGGTGTAGGACGATCATAGTACGTATCGCACAATCGAAACTCACTGTCCTTGTAAAAACAGCCGCGGTCTTCCATCGCCCCACGTACAGTCAACTTCGCAAGTTCCATCATATTGTGGTCGCGGCTCAAATGTGCCAAATACGTTCGCTTCGTACGACCTGTCAGCAGCTCGCTAAGAATCGCACCCGCCATCTCATTGGATAAATGACCGATATCGCTGAGAATACGGCGCTTGATGTTCCACGGATAACGCCCCATACGCAGCATTTCCACATCATGATTAGACTCCAGTACCAATACGTCCGCGTCTGATATCGCCTGTTTCACTTTGTCGCTGACATAGCCGAGATCGGTCGCTACACTGAGCTTCTCTGCCCCATCATAAAAGCTATACCCTACAGGCTCAGCCGCATCATGGGATATGCCAAAAGACTCCACGCGTAATGACTCAAATTCCCGCGTTGCGCCTGTCTCCAATATTCTGCGGTTATCGTCTGCGATTTGCCCAACAGCATTGCTGATGGCAAACCATGTCTTCTCGTTAGCATATATAGGTAAATTATATTTACGCGCCATGGCGCCTAGTCCTTTAACATGATCAGAATGCTCATGCGTGACCAAAATACCATCCAACTCTTCTCCGCTCAGATCGCGTTCTTTCAGCAATTCGTCAATACGCTTCGCGCTGAGACCTGCGTCGATGAGCAATGTCGTGTCTTCGTTCCGCACAACGGTAGCGTTGCCGGTCGAACCGCTCGACAGCACGGTAAATGAAATCCCCATATCTGTTCAAGACCCTTCTGTATGTTCTGTCTTTGGACTAATGACATCTCCGTTCATCTGCACATAATACACACCTTTCCCGTTGTCCAGCATAAACCGCCACACGGGGGCAGCCACCTGGCTATCGGAGTTAAAGGTCTGTCCGTAATAACCGAGCCGGATATCCTTCACAATCGTATCACGCGGCAAATAGCCGTCGATCAGCCTTGCCAGTGCTTTGGACGCAGGCAGCATTTTCTTTGCCTCATCCGAAGGCTGGAGATCGACCTTAATTTTGCGATACCCTGTAATCTTTTGATTGCTGTAAAACAGAGCCAACTTCACATTAAATAGCGGCCATTTGCCCTGAACCAGCGGATGAAGTACAAAAGCATCTGCTTGTCCGGATGCCAATTCCTCCTGAACATCCAGCGGATCGTACTGAAAGTTATCGATATCCTTGATTTGTGGCTCCAATGCCTCAACTAGCGCGTCATGGGTAAATACCAGTTTGCTGTCCACCGGCTTCACCAGCTGCACACGATCATCCTTTTCTCCACTATGAACGTATGTGTAAGAAAGTTTAGGCAGCTGCGGGGTATCGCCGGGAATCGGAGCCAGCACCTGAATGCTTTTCTCTTCCATTAAACGCTGCGTATTTTCATCCAATGAAGTAAAATCCAGATTCGGCCCTGCCGTTTCCTGCGCATCATGCCACAATTGGTAACCCAATACCACATTGAGCAGCAAAAATGTACAGATCAATACGTTCTTGGCGCGGCTCCAATCCATTCCCGTTCCCCCTTCCTGTCACCTCTTTGTCTCCCGGTCTGGCTTCGTTTGTGTTGTGTTGGATGCTGTCGTTACAGGAACAGCATGAATTTCTGCAACAGAACCGTCACTGAGCGTAACGCGCCACTCAGGAGCAAGCTTCAATCCATCATTGGTCAGCTCCGGCTGATACACGGGAGTCAGATCACGAATCGTCTTCCCTTTTGCTACACTCTCCAGTTGCTTCTTCAAGGGCTCGCCACCCGGCAGCATAACCTTCTTCGAGGATTGCTCTCCTCCCTTGAGGTACAGCAACGAACGTTCATAGACAGAAGCCGTTTCCTGCTGGATTTGCAGCGAAATCGTACCAAAGCGGAACGATGGTGTGTCCAGCACCGGATAAGCACCATAATACTGCTGAAACATCACAGTCGTACGATTTTCATCACTGCTTCTCAATTTCAGCTGATATGAAGCATCCCAACCGCCATGCTGATTCACAAAATCAACTGCGGCCAGCACATCCCTAATTGGACTGCTTCCACTTGCCCCTGGCGCACTGGGATCGGTATAGCTCATCCATCGTTGCTCCTGCTTGATTTGCAGACTACGCTTGCTGTCCGTGTAAATTTGTGAGCCGTCCTTCTCCTGAATATTGCGCGTAATCCCCGGATCGAAGAACAAGTTCCGCTGCATTTGCTCCGTCGTAAACAACCCGGCATACACCACAGGCTGCACAGTTTCCAGGTCATTCACGGGAATGTAGTACTGATTATCCACCAGCTCGTACAACGGGGCATTTTCACCGAAATTCACATGCTGCCGAATGTCCTCTACCGTCATATCGAACTGGTTCGCCTCATACACCACATCGCCTCTAGCACTGAAAAAAAGCGCATGCGGCTTGGCATTCTTTTCGTCTATATAGATCCAAATGCGGTTAATCGTCTCTCCCTGAAACACCGAATCCGGCGTCAGACGCATGACCCGCTCCAATAATGAAACCGGGACTCCGCCTGAAAAGGATAATTCGATGCCTTCATTTTCGCTGCGAATCTGCGCCCAGTCCGCCGATTGGATACTTCGACGTTGGAAGTTGTTAAAGCTCCGGCTTTCCAGCCGTGTATAAATTAAATCGTAAAAAGTAACACCCGGATAAAAAATGGTATGCTTCTTCTCGCCTTGGTGAATGAGCATTTTATCAGGAAACACGAGGTTCTCAATCTTTTTCTCCTGTCCCATGCTTTCGGTTTTGACATAGTTCGTTTCTGAAGTGAGTACAGAATCACTGCCTGGAAGGCGGTAAATCAAAAAATAAGTCTGTACCAGGCTGGAAGCAACCAGCAAAATAAGCGTCCAGGACTTCAAACGTTCCTTCACTGTGCTTCCCCCCCTTCACTCGACATGGGTAGCGTAAAGGTCGTACAGGTTCCCTGACCGTATTCCGATTCCAGAAAAATCTGGCCCCCATGCGCCTTTACAATTTCCCGGGCAATCGACAGTCCCAGTCCCGTGCCGCCCATATTGCGTGATCTCGCCTTGTCTACACGATAAAACCGTTCAAAAATCCGGTCCAGATCTTTTTTGGGAATACCAATTCCGGTGTCTTGTACCGAAATGGACAGCATTCCCTCACTGTTGCGGCGAGCTTCAATCCGAATACTCCCGCCATCTGGCGTATATTTCAACGCATTGGACATCAAGTTGTCCAACACCTGCTCAATTTGGTCCCGGTCGATCACGACCTTACCGATTCCCTGCTCTACGAACATCCCTGAGCGAATGTGCTTTTGCTTCATTTGAAAAGAAAACCGATCTGCGACCTCGTCCAGCATCTCCATCACATCCGCAGGCTGCATCCGCAAAGGCGCTTCATTGGAATCAAGCCGTGACAGATGCAGCAAATCCGTAACCAACCGGATCATACGCTCTGTCTCGTTGCGGATCACGCCCACGAAACGCTCCGCGAGCTGCGGTTCAGCCATCGCGCCGTCATCCAGCGCCTCAGCATAGCTGCGGATGGTCGTCAACGGAGTGCGCAGCTCATGTGATACATTCGCTACGAATTCCCGGCGTGTCGTCTCCATCTCCTCCTGCTCCGTCACGTCCTGGAGCACGGCAATCGTTCCCGTAATGCCAATTTCCCGCCGATGAATCGGCGTGAATGTCACACGGATGACGATGGGTTCATCCTGACCGGCTGGCTCCAGCTGCAAGAGCGTGGAGGCCGAAGATCCGCTATACAGGGCCTCGGTTTCCTCCGGGTCGATCCCCAGCAGTACCGCGATATGCCTGCCGGTCATTTCGTTTTCGTTCACGCCCAGCATGGCGCTGGCCCGACGGTTGACCAGAATGACCCGGCCGTTGTCATCAGTAGCGACCACACCGTCGCTCATATTAGTCAAGATGGAGGAGAGCTTCTCCTTCTCCTCTTCATTTTGAGACAGTGCCTCACGCAGACGGCCTGTCATATAGTTAAAGGCCACGCTGAGCCTGCCGATCTCATCATCCCCAAATACAGGCATCTGCTGATCGAATTTACCCTCGGCAACCTCTGTTGCATGACGTGTCATCACCTTAATCGGGTGCGTAATCGTGTGGGCCAATACCACGCCCAGCACAGCCGTCAACGCGAGCGCAATAAGCATACCTGAGAGAAACACATTGTTAATGCGTTTCATCGTATCGTAGAGCTCGGTCATCGAAGCGGCGATGTACACCGCGCCGACAATCTTGCCTTGGCTGATAACAGGCTTGGCGACGACCTTCTTGCGGACATTATCTTCGTCCACCATGTATTCCTCGTTATCACGGATACCTTGGAGTGCGCGGCTGACCACTGTCTGCGTATTTTTGCGTCCAACATAATCGGCGTGTGACCCTTGGGAAGTAATTAACACTTTGCCGCTGGCATCCAGCACCTGAATTTCCGCGCCGCTGAAATCAAACAAATTATTTACGCGTGCACGCAGGCTTTCCACGCTGTCTTCTTCCATTTTGCCGTCACTGCCACTCAGATCCTGCTCCGCCAGCACGGACAGCATCTCCGCCCGTGCTTGCAAATCCTGCGTAAAATTACTCGTGAGAGAGTTCTTCATCGAGCTGACAAAATAGACCCCAATCAGCTGCATAGCCACCAAAATAAGCAACACATAGATAATAATCAGCTTTGCATGAATGGTACGAAAGAAAGACAGCCATCTCATGCCCGCAGGCCACCTTTGCCCCCGCTCACGATATATCCAAGACCACGGCGCGTCAGGATGGTCTCCGGCTTGCTCGGGTTCTCCTCAATCTTCTCGCGCAACCTCCGAATGGTCACATCTACTGTCCGCACATCCCCGTAGTATTCGAAGCCCCATACCGCCTGAAGCAAATGCTCCCGCGTCATGACTTTTCCGGCATTCTTCGCCATATAGTGTAATAGCTCATATTCGCGGTGCGTCAGGTCAAGCGGTGTTCCGTTTTTGTAAGCTGTATACATATCCGTATCAAAAAAGAGGTCGCCCACGCGCAGCCCCTGCTTATCCTCCTGCGGTCGGCTTTCCGACGTGCCTGCCCCGCCACGTTGCTGTCTGCGCATCTGTGCCTTCACTCGTGCCAGCAACTCCCGTGTGCTGAACGGCTTTGTTACATAATCGTCCGCGCCCAGTTCCAGCCCCAGCACTTTGTCGATTTCGCCGTCCTTGGCGGTCAGCATAATAATCGGCGTCTGGAGCTGATGCCCGCGCACCTCGCGGCATACATCCATGCCGTCCATGCCCGGCAACATCAGGTCCAGCAGGATCAGATCAGGCTGCTGCTTGACCGCGATATCCACTGCGCTGATTCCATCGAAGGCGCAAATCACCTGGTAGCCCTCTTTTTCCAAATTAAATTTCAAAATATCAGCGATGGGCTGTTCATCATCCACTACTAGAATCGTTCCCTGCATATAGCGTTCACCTCTCTTCACGGATCATAATCTATAATTAACTTTCGTTTGTCAGTACCTATAAGATGTTTATTCTATTCTATCATACCCGTGCGCCATTCCATTACTTCTCCAGACCCTTTTCTTTACGCAGAAAAAAACCATGCCTGCACCTACTGTTAAGCATGCAGAAAAACATGGCCTTTCCCCTTGATCCTCACAGATCATGTAACTTTCGATATAAACATCCAGCCTATCTTAAATACGTCATTGGATTGCGTGGCGTATTATCTTTACGAATTTCAAAATGCAGATGCGTTCCTGTGGAGCGTCCTGTGTTCCCCATGACCCCGATCGACTCGCCTTGCTGAACCACCTGTCCTACATGAACGCCAATGCTGCTCAAATGCCCGTACACGGTTTGGTAGCCGTTGCGATGATCGATCATAATGACATTGCCGTATCCATTCTGCTGACCTGCAAATGTTACCACGCCTTCATCTGATGCGCGAATGTCAGCACTACCGACCAAATCGACACCCTCATGCATACGTCCCCAGCGTGCGCCAAAGCTACTTGACATCGATGCGCCGGACACCGGCCAAGCGAACTGTCCTGAGCCTTCTCCCACGACCTTCGTTCCTCTAAGAACCACCTCAGTAACAGACGGCTGCAGCACCTTTTGACCGAGCCATTCCTCTTGCACGACCTCACCGTTCTCCTTGGTCAAACGATAGTCCATCTCTTTAAGACCTACTTGTCCTGGTCTGACTACTTTGGTAACCCCTGCCTTCAGTTCATCGCTCTGGCGAATCTCAACCTCAGGCTCGATGGCAATCTGTTCGACGACCTTCTCTACTGTTCGCACCGTAACCGGAGCCTTTGGAGCAGTAAGCTTCAATTCATCTCCAATTTGCAAATATAGCTCACGCGAGCCGGGATTGTTCTGCTTAATCTCCCAAGCGGTCATATTAAATTTAGTTGCAATCGACGACAAAGAATCGCCTTCTTGCACTGTATACGTGATAGGAGCCTCACGCCCCTCAGTCAACACTTTGACTGCTTCAGCCTCTGTCAGCACCTTGTTCGGGTCTGCTTTCACAGGCTCATACGCGATTTTCTCACGGATACTGGCAGACTCCAGCCATGCCTTAGGGGTTTTAGTACTAGCACTCGCATGACTACTGCCCACAGATGTTTTGCGAACCAGCCCCTTGATGCCTGTAGATGTACCCTCACCCACAGGTGTGTACTTCTTCTGTACTTGCTTTAAAGCCGCCTGTGCAGTCGCTTTATCCTTTACAATGCCAACCGTCTGTCCGTTGACCTTCACTTCTACCCCTTTGGCATACGCTGTCAGCATACCATCCAGCTTCTTCAGCGTGGCTGCGCTGTTGATATCCGCTTTATATGCCTTCTCAATGTCTGTCGTTACCGCGCTCGTATTGAGCACCATATCGACGCCGGGATACTTATCCTTATACTGTTTGCTCTTCGTTGCGTACAGCTGTTTAAGTTGTTGCTCATTCAAGATATTTCCGACCTCGACGCCTTTTACATACACTTTATAATAAGGAACTGTGTTAGCTCCGACATACTGATTACTCGCAAAAATAAGACTGCCTGCAATCACCACACCGCCTGCCGTCCAGCTCAACCATTTTCTCCGACCGCTCCACCACTTTGCTATTTTCCCCGCTTCCACAGCAGGCTTGTCTGCAACGTTTGAAACTGCATTCCTGCTGTCTGGTGAATCCTGCTCCTTCAAAACCTTCATGACTCTCTCCTTTTCAGCATATCTTATCTCTATATAAATGCGTTCGTTATTGGTCTTTCACACTATGAATTTAGCCTGTATTCACAAGCATCTATGATATTAGTCGCTATCTACCATTGCATAGTTGCGTAAAAGGTTTCAAAAATTTAACCTTTTCACAACACTGTTTACTTTAACATAGCCTTTACAAAGAATTCAACTACACTCCAATTCCTTCCTGGCACGCAAAAAAATCCGCGCATGGCGCGGATTCTACAGTCCTATTTTGAGCATACACATTGCCCCTGAATTCATCGTTATTTATTCAGGATTTTGCAAAATACTCATTTAAGCAAATCCATCAGCTTGTTATATTCCTCTTTGGTCAAATACTTCGCAAGCACCTGCTGAATATCCTGAAGCTCCTGCTCGGTGAGACCGCCTTCCATCGCAGCTGATATCTTCTGCATCTCCTCCGGCGGCAGCTTATTCATCAGAATCGCAAAAATCTCCTGCTTTTGTGCCGCTGGTAAATTGTTCTTCTTCTCCGTCAAATGGTCGGGCGTAATAACCAAATCATGGCCTTCAATACTCGTTTCGGGTGTAGCTGTTGTACCTTCTGCCTGCTTCCGAGACTCATTGCCTGATGTTCCCGCCGACGTGGCACCCTCCTGAGATGCCTTGCCATTGGCTGCGCCACCAGCCTCACTTCCGCTTTCTTCTAAGCCCTGTCCCATGACAGGCAACGCATCATCAGGCGGTGTTACACTTCCCGAGTCGCTCCCTGTCGTCTTGTTCTTCCCCGTGTCTGTGCTTTGATCCGTACCCGCACTGCCCTTTAGCCAACCCAATCCCCATATGGGCTGATGATCAAGCTGAATGTTAAACTGCCGCAGCAGCGATTGAACATAAGCATTAACGACTACACCTGTCACTGCCAGCGTTAGTGCGCTAACCAACACGACTGTCATTCCTTTTTTGAGCAGCCATCCAAGCCACCTCATATCCCGTTACCTCCTTATACGCATCCTGCCATGTGTGTATCATCATGAAGTGCATATAGATTAGTATTGACGAGATATGACGATTTTTAACCCATGGAATATGTAAAACTAGCACAATTCAATAGGAGATGCCACCTTCTGATCGAATCAGCGCGTACGACGCACCCAGAAACGGAAAATGTCACTGCGGACATAATCCAGAGAATACAGCACCTGCCTGTTCATTTCATCATAGTGAAGCTGCTTCAATAGTAATACCGTAGCCTGCGGATGCTTCAGCAGACGTGTCATATGTGCGTCGTCATAGTTGGGAACGGTAAGCTCGGAATAGGCTCCAACAATTCGTACCCCCGCCTTGAACTCAAGACTCTGAAAAAGCGAGCCTGAAAAAGAGTCACCTTCCAGAATGGGACCGGCTAATTTCTCTGGCATCCAGTTGATAGAGTGGGCTACAGCCTCTCCGTTGGCAGTGCGTGTACGCTCTAGAGCAATCATGGGCTCATTCTCGGAAAATTTCATCTGTTCGGCAATATCAGGAGGACAAACCGAGATTCTCTGAATGGATTCTAGCTGCTCGTCTTCCTGTAACCCTGCCGAACGAATCATATCCCCGATGCTGTACAGGCGGTCGAGGGAGCTTGGAATACTCGGCAGCGGGCAAGTAGCAAACGTGCCCCTCCCGTGTTTTACAAGCAGCTTACCTTCCGATTCCAGTTGGCGAATAGCTCCCCGTAGCGTCGTACGCGAGACACGAAACGATTGGGAAAGTGCAGTTTCCGACGGCAGCCGATCCCCCGGACCCATTTCATTAACCTTCATATATTCTTCTATACGCTGCTTTATGTTCTCTTGTTTTGTTGACACCGTCCGAAGCCCAGCCTTTCTATTGTGTTAAGCCATATAAATCGGATTCGTAAAAGCAATCATCATCACGCAGTCTTCCATGCAGCCGTAAAGCTCAGCTCGTATCCAGCCCTTACCTAGCGGATCTTGCAATGACAGCGTATATTCTCCTGTGTGAGCAGGGATCTGAATCTCGGAGCATATTCCGTGACTACTTGTCAGCAGAAGACGAAGATTCTGAGGCTTGAGGTTGTAATGGGCTGCTCTTGCTTCCACATCCAATTGAACCGTCACAGATAATGAATCCTCTACAGTCAGCTCTATACATTCGCCGATGGGATAACGATGTTCTCTGCCCTTAATCTGTGCCCACATCGTCAATAACGGTCCCATCGTAACTGACACTGAACCGTGGCGAATCGCCTCAACTGCCCGGTCTGCTAAACCTTCTCGCTCTTCTGCTTCATCATGAACCCCCAGATACGTAACAGCCGGAAGCGCATCATCCGGTTTAGATACATGCCAGTCCCGACCGCTTACCGCAGTGATGCGATACCCCTGATTCAACAAATCGGTCCACATGGCAAACGCCCGCTGGCTATCCCGCTTAATAGATGGCATAAGCGTTGACCAGACCTCTATATAATCCACCTCGTGCCAATCCTGAATCGTGTATTCCCAAAAACACCCCGTACAGATCGGACTTCCGATCCTGAACGGATGGGCAATCCCTGCAATGCCTCCCTGCTCATGCACCTGCCGAATCCCCTCATGGATGTCATCTGGTCCCAGCACACGCCAGTCGATAAAGCGGTCAACCCCAAGCGTCAGCATATGCCCGTAAAAGGTCGTCCACTCCATCCCTGAAATGATCGGGAGACCAAACTGCCGCTGAACCTGTTCCTGATCCGCGAGTGCCGATTGCGTGTTGTGATCCGTCATAGCGATGCACTCAAGTCCCAGATCCACTGCGCTTTGAACAAGCTCCTCCAGCGTTTGCTTTCCGTCGCTGTGAAGCGTATGGGTGTGAAGCTCAGCTGGAATCCATTTAAGCATATGCTGCTTCCTCCCCCAATACATGAATTTGGTAGGCAAGCGTCTCGGTTACAACGGCATGCAGACTGACCGTAATCCGCCACATACCCGCTGGATTATCTCCTGCAAGGAATCCCGGCGAAGCCGCAGACGAACCGAGCCAATGCTCCTGCTGCATCTCGGGACGGTGCGCATTTCCACGGTGACGGAGAGGATCATCGACAGACAGCGTTAATAAATTTTGCAGCGGTACATACTTCTTCCATAGATCGGATGAATGCCCCGGCTCGTCGTATCCGTATTTGCTCATGCTTTCCTCAATGATTCCTCGTGCTTGCTCTTGATCCTCCAATAACTTGGGCGTGTAAGAAAAGTGGATACGGATCGTTTCAGTCGGCTGTGGAATATGAAAAGAGTACGTAATATGGCTCTGGGTGCAGGTTCTGTCGACCGTTCCTTCCACATACAGTAGTCTGCTCATGACTTCCTATCCTGGCTAGACAGTTCATCCACAACATGCTTTACCATATCATTCACAGGATGTTCTTCATCACCCGACATGTCTTTGTCTGCCGCCCATAAAACACCCACGGGTTGAAGCCGCGTCAGCTCAATTACCCGGTCTGTACGAATACCTGGAAACTGCGGGAGATTATCCTCGTTTAACGTAAAGGCACACAGTCCGGCTACTTCCATGCTGTCCGCACCGCCTTCAAGCAATACGGCTCTGATTTCAGCTATATCCTCAAGCACAGCCTCTCCAGACAGCTTGATTGTGGTAGAAAAATGTGACTCTGCCCCCTCATAAGCGGCTCTAAAATCCCCCAGTCTCAGATCATGATGGCACGATGAATACCACTGCTCCGAGCCATGAAGACGAAGCTGGATATCGACACAGGCATCTTCCTCACGCCGATTGAAGCCCGGCTTGGACCCTGGAGTCGATTCTCTGTCTGAATCCCGTAAGGGGCGTTTGGAAGTCTGGATAAACACATAGCTACGCTGGTGTGCAAGTGTAATGGAAGACGCTTGTGACGGCATTTCCAGCTCCTGCTGACGTTCCATCTCCCACCCAGTGACCTGATAGGCAAAAGGAAAACGGCTCATGACCGCCTCACGTGGCTCTTCCTCTGGTTTCCACTGGAAAGCAGGCGGCAACATAAAACGATAGTCCGATGTGATGTCATCCTTAAAGTTTCCGTTAGTTGTTGCGGATTGGAGAACAGGATGCCCACCCAGATCATAATTCCCATTAAACGCGGTCGTAATATGATGTGCCCCCTGGAAAACAGCTTCCACAACATTGTCCTCTGCATCTAGCTCTACGCGGTACATCCATTCGATATCGGTGGTTCTTCCCCATTTGCTCATAAGTAGCGGCGCGGGCGTTCCCTCATCTTCATGACTGAACATCATCTGATATTCGATGACTGTCTTCTCCTCATTCCCTTCCACGGAATAGAACAAAACAAGCGGTGTATCCGTAAAGCGATTCTCATAGGGATGTGATAGATTGCGGCCATATAAAAGCGGCGTATGGCGATAAATCAGCGATCTTGGAGAGGAATCAGCCACGCAGCGCAGTTCAACCCCGTCGATCCATGCTCGAGATACAAGCGGAGCCGATTCCAGTTCGCGAAATTCGGCATAGACCTCATAATCGCCTTCTTTTAAATATCCTAACAAACGGGTATACACTCCCTGACTGCTGCCATAGTACAAAATGACATCTTGATTATAGGCTTCATTCAGATAGAGGCGTACGAAGGCAGATTCTCGATCTGTCGCAGCCCAGTCACTGTCTGATCTGGCGAACAGATCAAGCTCCGCGTATCCGTCTTCTGGCATGGAGAACCTAAACCGGAACCCGTTTCCCGGGCTGAGCTCAACCTCCGCCTTGTGTAAGGCAATCCGATAACCGCAATCCAGCAGATCCTTTTCCCACACTCGCCCGCTAAACCCGGTAATTTGCACCTCTGCTTGGCTGTTCATCCCTGTAACCTCCTTAGTTATAACGGCCGTCTAGCTGGCATCCGCATCCTTCACCATTGTCCGAATATAAAAGTAGCCCATAAAAGAACACAGTAAAAACATAAACACTGCCATTGCACTGGCCGTACGCGTCTCCTGATAGCTGGAAAATACCTGCTGCATCGCAACACCCAGCACCTGCGGCGAGTTGGCACCGATCAGGAAGGGAGCCGTAAAGCTACCCATGATCCCCATAAAAATGAAGGTCACCGCAACCCACATCGTTTTGTAGGAAAGGGGTAAAATAAAGCGCCCAAACAGCTGCATCGTGCTGGCTCCGGCATCTCTGGCGCTTTCGACGACAGCGTTTGGAATGCTGGCAAGTGCCGAGCTGAGCAGCATGGTTGCGAACGGAATGTTGAACCACAAATTAGCCAGCACCAGCCCTTTGTAGTCATAAATAATCCTCGGAATCGTCTCAATGCTGAGCGGCAGCAAAAGACGTGCAGCCCAACCGTGATTACCATACATGGTAATGATCGCATACGTTGCAATTACACCGGGAACAAACATCGGAATAAAATACAACCGACCTATCCACTTCACGACAACCCCTTTACCGAATCTCAGATAAACCGCCAAAGCATAGCTGATGACCAGAGTAAGGGCCGTCGAGACTAACGTGACATTAATCGTATACATGATATTTCTACGCATGGCAGGTTCCGTGAACAGCCGAATATAGTTGGCCAGACCGTAGCCCGTTCCATATTGATCAATCAAGCTTTCCTTCACGGCATAAAGAATCGGAATAATAACGACGACCAGCAAAATGAGAAATGACGGGATGACCAGAGCAAGCCCCAGCATCCCCCTTTTGGACAATGAACTCATGCTCAACCGCCCGCTACTTCACTTTGCCAGCGTTTGTAGATTTCCTGCTGAAGCTCTCCGCTGTTAAAGCTGCGGTATCCAGAAGATACACTGTTGAATTTCTCTTGCAGTTCCGTTGGCATCAGATTCCACTTAATCCCCGGATAGCCGTACATTTTATTAATAACCACCGTTTGCGCTTCAGGCGTCAGTATATAATTCAAGAATTCCTGGGTTGCTTCTTTTTTGGAGGAAAGTGAAGGAACCATCAGATAAGAGGGGCCACCTGTAAAAGCAGGGTCGATCTGTGTCAGCTTCACCGTGTCTGGAAGCAGCCCTTTAGCCAGTTGTTCGAGCGCCATATCAGACCAGGCTGGAACCATGTCTACCTCTCCACTTGCTAAAATATCAAGCGTACCTTGGTTCTTCTTAGGATAGACTCCTTTTTGGTACATTGAAGGGCCCAGTTCCTTGAGCAGTGAGAAACCTTGATCCCATTTTTTCATATTTGCCGGATCATCACTGTTCATCGCCTCTGGCGGAAGGAAATTATAGATAACCGTGTTCACAAATGAGCTGCCTGATCCACCTGTGGACGGATCATTATAGGCGAACTTGCCCGGATGCTGGCGAATCCACGTGTACAGCTCTTCGGCTGTTTTCGGAGGTGTCGCTACTTTTGCACTGTTATAGGCAAGGACAACCGAAGAAGCACGGTATGGAATGGCCTGATTGTTGACTTGCTTGAGATACGTTTCATCCACATTCTTCAAATTTGGAACCTTGGCAGCGTCCACCGTTTCCCACAGTTTCTCGCCTACCCCTTTAGTGATGTCATCCAGACTGCCTTCGTACAGGTCGATATCTGTATCGGTTTGTCCGCTTTTCTTAGCTGCGATCAGACGGTCCAGTGTAGATGCACCTCCGGTTCCTGCTGGCAAATACACCAGTTTGACCTTAACGTGATCATTTTTAGCTTCAAAGTCCTTGATTAACGTTTCCCACAGCTCTTTTACGTTCAGAGACCCTCCAGTGTACAAGGAAATTTCCGTTGTTCCCGTAGCGGCTCCCGCTTTGGTAGACTTGGCTTCCCCTGTAGCCGTAGCGGCATTACCGCCGTTTCCACAGCCAGCCAACAACGATAAACTAAGTACCCCTGCCAAAACCAGACCCATATTCTTTTTCCCAAACACGTTGTTGCCTCCTTTAGATAGTTGCACAAGTTCGCAGCATCACCAGATGATGCGTTCGTGATGGACATTGATGCGATATAGAGGTTGATCGTGAATCTTCACTGTGCTGCTGGAAAAGTAACAATTTTACTGAAGCTGAATCTGATGTGCTCTCCACTGCGTAGCTCGGTCGCTCGTTCACGCGGCACAAACATTTTCAGATGGTGGGTACCGCTATCCAGCGAAACTTCCGCATAATGCCCGAGAATCATCACTTGTCTGATCGTTCCGGCTAGAGAACCTTTTTCTTCCGTCGTCAGAACAATATCCTCTGGCCTTACACCAACCATGGATTTACCCGTGTATTCATGCTCTTGTGCAAACGGTATTCCGCTCACAGAGACACTGCGACCTGTACTCACCCCCTTTAATAAATTGATCCGGCCAATAAAACCTGCTACAAAAAGTGACTGTGGCTTGTCATAGATCTCCTGCGGTGAAGAGAGCTGCTCAATCCGGCCCGCATTCATAACGACGATGCGGTCGGAAATGGACAGCGCCTCCTCCTGATCATGGGTGACGAACACCATCGTCATTCCTGTCTGGGTCTGAATATCACGCAGCTCCTCTCTCATCTCCATGCGCAATTTGGCATCAAGCGCGGAAAAAGGCTCGTCCAGCAGCAATACATCAGGCTTTAGCAGCAAAGCCCGAGCGAGTGCTACCCGCTGCTGCTGACCGCCCGAGAGCTGTCCCGGCGTTTTACGCTCTGCGCTCTCTAGCCGAACCAGCGCTAGCGCTTCCTTCACCTGACGGTCAATCTCTGTCTTCTTCACCTTTCGAATCTTCAAGCCGAAAGCCAGGTTGTCATACACGGTCATATGCGGCCACAAATTATAGCTTTGGAACACCATAGCTGTCGGACGCTTTTCGGGCGGCAGCTTGAGTACGCTTTTACCCTGAATCTGAATGTCGCCACTGTCCGGGTCCAAAAAGCCGCCAATGGAGCGAAGAACGGTTGTTTTACCACAGCCGGAAGGTCCCAGCAGTGTCACCAGCTCTCCCTTCATCACGTCAAGTGAAATGCCTTTGACTCCGTCTCCTGTCTTGAAGCGCTTGGTTAACTCTTGAATGGATAATTGAATGGGCATTAGCTTAGGCTCCTTTTTCAGGATTTTACAAACTCCTCTTTTGACCAATTACGTTATTTCACCTGAAATCCGCCTGCCAGGACATCCGCACTTACAAAACGCTTGGCTGCCAATAGCAGAATGATCGTTGGTAGGGTAAGAATGACCGAGAAAACAGCGCCCGTTGTGCTTGGATAATCAGCAATGATGGAATACATAATGACCGGCATTGTTTTATAGTCTGGCGTTCCGACAAGGAGTGTCCCCTGTGCTTCATCTAGTGAAGCAAGAAAGGTAAAAATGGAGGCGACCACAATGCCGGGCAGCGCCATAGGAAAGGTGATTTTCCAAAACACCCGAAATGGTCCGGCTCCAGCATCCCGCGCTGACTCCTCCTGTGCACGATGTACGCTGCGGAAGGCAGAGGATGGAATCCAGGTCATATACATGAGCGTGTTTACCATATGGATAAGCACAATGCCTGCAAAGGTGTTCATCAACCCGAATTGGTAGAATAGTACGGCAATAGACACATACAAACCCATTTTCGGAAAAGCATGCGTAAGTAGGAATGAGAAAAGGAACCACTTACTGAACGGGAAAGAAATTCGTGCAAAGGCATAAGCAGCAGGAATACATACGATAATGGAGCAGACCGTAACGGTAATCGCAATCAGGAAGGATAGAGAAATCGAGCTGAGTACATCATCCTGGGTAAGTACAAACTTCCACCATTCCAGTGACAAGCTCTGCGGGAGCGGTGCAGGATACTGCCATTTTCCCGAAACCGCCAAAAGGAGAAGATTGGTCAGAGGCCCCAGAAAAAAAATGACGAAAATGACAAGCACGATGAACTCCACAATTTTGCGTGTGCCGAGTGAGCGAAGATACCAGTTCATAATTCATCCCTCTCAAGACGTCTAGACGTCCGAATCTCTTTTCTATTTGGATTATAGAGAGGGTTTGTTATCACAAATCGACAAGGAAGATAAGATTATGTAAAGGGGACGATACCATTTAACACATCACAGAATAAAAAAAGAGAGAGGCTGCTAACAGCCTCTCTCAGAGTGTCGAGAAAGTCCAAAGGACTTTCCGGCACTTTATTTTTTATTTGGGGAGACTCAACTTTTAAAACAAAAATCGATTTAAAACGATCTGAGGACCCATTTTTAATTGATCAAAATGACCATTTTAAACCTCATTAAAAAAACAGGGGGTTTCTCGACAGCCTGAGAGAGGCTGCTAACAGCCTCTCTCTTTAAACGTATATCAATAGCTATATCATTCTTGTCCTACAAATAAATCGGAAGCACCTGATTCGTTTGATCGCGATTACGCCCAACCGAGAAAATAGCGATTGGGATACCTGTCAGATCAGACACGCGTTGTACGTAATTGCGTGTAGTCTCAGGCAGTTCCTCCAGCGTTTTCACGCCAGTGATGTCTTCGCTCCAACCTGGCATTTCTTCATATACCGCTTCGCATTCCGCCAGCATTTTCAGGCTAGCCGGATAATGCGTAATCACCTCGCCGCGGTACTTGTAACCTGTGCAAATTTTCACCGTTTTCAGGCCAGTCAATACGTCCAGCGAGTTCAGGGAAAGACCCGTTAATCCACTGACACGACGGGCATGACGCACAACGACGCTGTCAAACCAGCCAACACGACGAGCACGACCTGTAACCGTACCGTACTCATGACCTGTTTCACGAATGTAATCGCCGACTTCATCGTTCAGCTCAGTTGGGAAGGGTCCATCACCTACACGAGTTGTGTACGATTTAGCTACACCGATGACTTGTTGAATCTTGGATGGTCCCACACCGGAACCAATACATACGCCGCCAGCCGACGGGTTGGAGGACGTAACGTACGGATACGTACCTTGGTCGATATCGAGCATAACGCCTTGCGCACCCTCGAACAGTACCTTTTGATTTGCGTCAATCGCATCATTCAACACGACAGACGTATCGCCTACATAAGGACGGATAAATTCAGCATATTCCAGATACTGTTTCAGTATTGCTTCTACATCCAATGGCTCGCCGCCATATACTTGTTCAATCACTTGATTTTTTTCTTTCGTTTGGTGGCGCAGCTTCTTTTCGAATTCCTCTGCATCCAGCAAATCAGCAATACGAATACCGTTACGTGCAGCTTTATCCATATAAGCAGGGCCAATCCCTTTACGGGTAGTACCAATTTTGTTAGGACCTTTGCGGTCTTCTTCCAGCACATCCAGCGTCATATGGTACGGCATAATCACATGTGCACGGTCACTAATGACCAGATTTTTCGTGGAAAAGCCATTATCATGAATGTAAGTAATTTCTTCAATAAGAGCGGCTGGATTGACTACCATGCCGTTGCCAATAACACACTTTTTATCTTCATAAAAAACGCCGGATGGAATCAGGCTCAGCTTGTACTTTTTACCGTCAATGAGAATCGTATGACCAGCATTGTTTCCGCCTTGGTAACGGGCCACCACTTCAGCGCTTTCCGCCAGATAGTCCGTGATTTTACCTTTGCCTTCGTCTCCCCATTGTGTTCCCACAACGACTACAGTTGACATGTTTCATTCCTCCGTGGAGTGCCCACAGACACTCTGATTTTGAGCTGACACACTACGCATATCCGACTTCAACCGCCTGAGCGAGCAGATATGGAGCGTTCTCGGACAGCAGGAAAAAACGTCCGTCGCAGACATTCCGTAGGTTCGGAAAGCCCCGGGCGTAATGATCTCCCCACTGCGTTGAAGCAGCACTATAAGTGTAACAGCACCATTTTTTAAAGTCAAATAAAAAGCGAACATTATATTACATGAAAATAGTATTGTTCGTAATTGAGAGTTTCATTCCTTATATGAAAATACGTGAATCCTATAAAAAAAACCCTTTCGAGATCGCGAAATCCGCGTCGAAAGAGCCTTTTCTAATGATACTAATATGTTATCCGGCGAACGCATCCGAATGGGCACGCTCGTAATTAGCGAATTTATTATAATTTTTGAGAAAGACCAACTCTACCGTACCGACCGGGCCGTTACGCTGCTTGGCAATGATAATCTCAATAATATTCTTCTTTTCTGTTTCCTGATTATAGTAATCATCCCGGTACAGAAACGCCACGATATCAGCATCCTGCTCGATAGAACCCGATTCCCGCAAGTCACTCATCATCGGCCGCTTGTCTTGACGCTGCTCCACACCCCGACTCAGCTGGGAGAGGGCAATTACAGGCACTTCAAGCTCACGAGCGATTTGTTTCAATGTCCGTGAAATTTCAGATACCTCCTGCTGCCGGTTCTCGCCTGCTTTACCTCGTCCGTGGATCAGCTGCAAGTAGTCAATTACGATCATACCCAGTCCCTTTTCCGCTTTAAGACGACGGCATTTGGCACGGATATCAGCCACAGTGATGCCGGGTGTATCATCGATATAGATTTCCGCCTCTGACAAGGCTGCAATGCCCATCGTCAGCTTCGCCCAATCGTCGTCACCTTTAAATTCACCTGTCCGCATGACGTTCGCGTCCAGATTGGCCTCGGCGCAAATCATCCGCTGCACGAGCTGAGCGGCCGACATCTCCAGACTGAAGATGGCTACTGTCTCTTTTGCCCGAACTGCAACGTTTTGCGCAATATTCAGAGCGAACGCTGTTTTACCTACGGATGGACGGGCGGCCACAATGATCAAGTCATTGCGCTGGAAACCCGCCGTCATCTTGTCCAAATCAACAAATCCAGACGGAATTCCGGTCGTATTGCCCTTATTCTGATGCAGCAATTCAACGCGGTCAAACACTTCCATCACGACATCGCGGATGGCAATAAAGCCACTACCTGAGCGCCCGTTGGATATCTCCATAATCTTGCGCTCAGCATCGCTCAGCATACCAGCGACATCCTCGCCACTGCTATAGCCTTCGCTCACAATCTGTGTAGCTGCACGAATCAAGCGACGAAGCATCGCTTTTTCTTCAATGATCTGGGCATAGTAATCCACGTTAGCCGCTGTTGGCACCCCGTGAGCCAGCTTCGCCAGATAACTGACACCGCCGATATCCTCTAGCTGTCCCTTGTCCTGAATTTTCGAGGTCAGCGTAACCAAGTCAATCGGCTGTCCGGATTCACCCAGCTCAATCATTGCTTCGTAAATCATCTGATGAGCCTTATCATAAAAGTCCTCGGTCTGCACCCGCTCCATTGCGGTAATCAGTGCTTCAGACTGGAGCAAAATAGACCCGATAACCGCCTGTTCAGCCTCCAGATTTTGCGGAGGAATCCGATCAAAAAATTCGCCGCCCATAATTATTCTTCAGTCACCTGTACTTTCAGCGTAGCTTTGACCTCAGGATGAAGCTTAACGGTCATTTGAGTCACGCCCAACGTACGAATCGGTTCTTCCAGCTCAATTTTGCGTTTGTCCAGCTTGATGCCAGTTTTAGCTACTGCCTCCGCGATTTGCTTGCTTGTAATCGCGCCGAACAGCCGTCCACCTTCACCAGCCTTCGCCTTGAGCTGAACCGTTGTCTCTTCCAGCTTTTTGCCGAGTGCTTGCGCCTCTTCCTTTTCCTCTTGCTTACGCTTTTCCTCCGCAGCATTCTGATTTTCCAGCGTCTTCATATTTCCTTCTGTCGCTGGACGGGCAACACCACGCGGCAACAGGAAATTCGCTGCATAACCGTCCGAAACTTCCTTAATTTGCCCCTTCTTGCCTTGGCCCTTCATATCTTTAATGAATATCACTTTCATTCAAATAACCCCTCTTCCCCATCAATTTCGGCCAGCACGTCGACCACTCTGCGCTTAGCTTCCTCCAGCGGGCAATCCAGCTGAACCGCCGCATTCGTCAGATGTCCTCCGCCGCCTAGCCGTTCCATGACGACCTGTACGTTCATGCGTCCGAGTGAACGGGCGCTGATCCCCACCAGGCCGTCAGGACGTTCACTGACCACAAAGGAGGCCAGTACATCCGTCATATTGAGTAATGAATCCGCCACCTGAGCAATCAGGAGCTGCGGTATTTTCTGTCCGGGCTCAGTTACCGCAATTGCGATATGCCCATATATCATTTTAGCATGCTTAATAATTTCCGCCTTAGCAATATATTCATCCAGGTCCTCTTTTAACATGCGCTGGATCATAACTGTATCTGCTCCGCTACGCCGTAAAAAGCCGGCTGCCTCGAATGTACGCGAGCCTGTATGCAGGGAAAAATGCTTAGTATCCACCGTAATCCCTGCCAACAGTGATGTTGCCTCCAGCGGTGTCAGTTGGACCTTCTCATGGATATATTGCAGCAGCTCGGTCACCAGCTCACAGGCCGATGACGCATAGGGCTCCAAGTAGATCAGAACCGAATCGTTAATAAATTCCTCACCCCGACGATGATGGTCGACAACCACCACCCGACTGGCCGTCTGCACTAGACGCGGCTCAATCGTCATGGAGGCCTTGTGCGTGTCCACCACGACCAGCAGACTGTGCTCAGTCATTAGCTGGAGCGACTGCTCTGGCGTCAGGAGCGCTTGCGATAACTTCTCATCCTTGTTTACCTGCTCCATCATTCGGTCGATAGACGGATTGGATTTATCCAGTACGATATGTGCCTCTACATTGTAAAGCGCCGCAGCCTTCCACACACCGATGGCCGCTCCCACTGCATCCATGTCCGGTATTTTGTGTCCCATAATCAGCACGCGGTCGCTCTCCTGCATCAGATCACGCAGCGCATGTGCAATGACTCGGGCACGTACCCTGGTCCGCTTCTCGACAGCATTGGACTTGCCTCCGTAAAAGGACAGGCGTTGTCCCGCCTTCACTGCTGCCTGATCGCCCCCACGTCCAAGCGCCATATCCAGACTGGACTGGGCCAGCTCGCCTAGCTCCTTGATGCTCTCTGCACCGAAGGACAAGCCAATACTCAGTGTCATCGGTACTTTCAAATCCGCCGTCATTTCCCTTACGGTATCCAGAATGACGAATCGACTTTGCTCCAGCTCCTGAAGCGCTTTATGATTTAGCATAATGAGATAACGCTCAGAAGATAATCGACGCAAATAAATATTGTACTGATTAGCCCAGGATGTAATCTCGCTTGACACCTTCGCAATAAGCGCGGTACGCTGCTGATCGTCCATCCCCTGAGCAGCCTCGTCCATATTATCGAGCATGACGATACCGAGCGCCAATCGCTCGTTTTCATACTGCTTGCGTAGCACCGCCAACTCCGTGACTTCATACAAATATATCAGACGCTCATCGGGCACAATCAGAAACTGATAATGACGCTCATCATGCTGTAGCTCCACCTTCAGCTCACGAGCAGGCTCCTTTGTTTCCTTCTTGGTGCTTAGAGCACCTGCGAGTTGAGGAAACAAATCTTGAAGAGATTCACCAATCAGTGATTGCTCCTCGAACATCTCCCCGGCAAACCGATTGTGCCATTCTACCGTTCGATTTTCACTGTATAAAATGATGCCGAACGGCAATGCACTAATCGCTTCCCCTTCCACCCGCTTGATCCGGAAGGAAAGACCGCTGATATATTGATTCAGTTCCCGACGAAAATCCAATTCCGTCTTCAGCATCAGCCCGCCGAGCAAGAATGACAGCAGCAGTCCTATCACACCCAGTTCCCAGTTGTACATGGAAATACATATGACAAGCACCAGCAGCAGTAAAAACGCCCAGACCGTCTGATAGCCGTGCCAGCGTTTTTGTAGAAATTTAGGCATGACTGTTCACCCTATTTCTTTGATCTTGTAATAGCTTCACGCAGCGGAAAGGCCAAATCAATAATACCTATAATGCGGAGCGGCTGGAACACCAGAACGACGAGCGACAGCAGCAACGCAATCACCGGGCTCATTTTACGGCTATGCGTCCAGAAGTATACAAAACCAATCGTCTGGATAATAAAACATGCATGAATCAGCGGTAGCATACTAATGGAAACCATTTGAATCCAGCTGCTATCGGAAGACCCTGCTATCCATTCAATTACAATTGCCAGCAGATAATACCAGATCAGCGCGCGCGGTAGCCTCCACTCGCGGGCAGGCTTCATTTTGCGTACCGGTACGTCGAGACTGCTCAATGCCGGACGTGCCAAAGCATGCGTAATCACCGCCAATATGAACGAGGTCACGATCAGCACATACGGAATTTTTCCAATCAGCATTGTGCCGAGTTTCTGCGTATCCTCTGCCGTCCAATTCATGTTTGAAAACATCGGATTAGCACTCAAAACCTGCTGTACAATACTTGCCGATATCGCAGCCTGATCACGAAGGTACTGCGAAAGATCAAATCCAAAGGAATACGTAGCGATAAACAGAACAACCAACAACTCGGCTAAAATAATGCCCATTCCGGTCATCAACGCTTGAAAAGCAGGTCCTCCCTTTTTATATATCCGTCCCATCATGATTGAAGGAATCAGAAAATAAATCGCAGGGAGCAGCGAATACACATCGAGTAGCGCTATAATTAACAGCACCGGTATGACGTGGACCAGAAATCCTTTGAAAGGCAGCGATGAAAACAATACAGCGCCAGGCACAATCAGCAAAAATACGGTAATGATTCTTAATGGTGTCAATAGAGTCAGCAGCAGAAGCAAATAAATGACGCTCCATGCTACAGTTGCCAAGCGGAATTTCAACGTTTTCACCTCTTACGCATATGTTCTTCCAGTGCGGAAATGTCCTGATACCAATCCTCCAGCTGGTGTCCTTCTTTTCTGTGCTTTCTTAGCTTGTCGATGAGTAGATCATCCAATTCACGGTAAGACACTCCAAGGCGCCTCCCCAAAATATAACTGCTCATCACCAAACTCGCCAAACAATCACCGATGCGGGCTGTACTGCCTTCCCACATCGCTTTAAACAGACGGGAGACTTGGTCAAGCACCTCTGTTTTAAGCCATTCAATAACCTTGGCTCGTTTAACTACATCCATTTCTTTAGGCATATGATGAAGAGTCACACCCCTCTGAAAAAGCTTTATTCTCCATTATAGCATATCCTATTCTGAAAATAACTGTTACCCCATAGGGTAAATCGTTATTTTCGGACCAGCTTTGCTGCTTATTTTAGCTTGAAGTATTAAGCGATTCCCTGGACACAAATTTTTCACAATACTCAATAATCTGGCTGCGACGTACAATGCCAATAAACCGTTCCATATCATCTACGACGGGTACAAAGTTCTGTACCTTCGCCAAATTAATTAAATCCTCCATGTTCGCGTCAATGGATACGGGCTTCATCGTAACCCGCAACGGCACGTCCTTAAGCATGAACTTAGAAGCGTTTTCAAAGGTGATTTTCCCCTCGGACTCTTTCATATGCCACAACAGATCACCTTCTGTAACCGTACCTGTATATCTACCTTCTTTATCCAAAATAGGAACCGCTGTAAAACGGTGATATTCCATCCGTTCCAACGTTTGCCGTAAAGTAGCATCCGCCGTTACACAAGCAACTTCCTGTTTGGGAAGCAAGAAAAAAGCGATATTCATGAGAAACGAATCCCCCTCAAAATCAAATATAAATCCATTGATTATTCACTGAATGTCCTGCTTGTCGGGAAGCCTCAGCGTCTGCGGGGTTGTATCGGAATCTAGCCAGTTGGCAATCATGAGTCTGGCATATTCAAGTTCCTGTTCATTAGCCCGGTCATAATACAGGCCCTTCTTCTTGAACCCTTCCCCCGTAATCGTAAAACTTGAAATTTGTGGATTCCCCTGCGAAATAGCTTGCTTGCCAAGCCCAGTAATAAAAGTAGGTTCCATATCGGTTTTAAAATTGGCTCCCATAATATCGAGCAGCTCCGGGATCTTGGTAATTCCGTTGATATTCAGCAGCTTATCCGCCATAGCGTTCAAAAATATTTGCTGCCGTTTTGTACGGTTGAAGTCGCTATCTTCCCGATATCTAACATAATACATGGCTTCCTCACCATTATAAAGCGGCTTGCCCGCCTCAATACGGAACTTGATATGCAGCGGGTTCTTATTCTCAATGGGCTTGTCGATTGGAAGCACAACTCCACCCACTGCATTCACCGCCTCCTGGATACCCTGGAAATTAATCGTAGCATAATAATCGGCCTTATGCTCCATCAACTTCTCTACTGTAGCCATGGACATATCTTCGCCTCCGAACGCATAAGCATGCCCCAACTTATCAAAATCATCCTCGCCATCGCGATTCGGATCATGTCCGGCAATCTGTACGTACGTATCCCTTGGAATGGAAACTAAAAGCACACGCGATTCTGCGGGCCGTACTACCGCATACATAACCGTATCCGAGCGACCACGCGCCTTTTCATTTGGCCTTTGATCTGTACCCAGTAACAGCACCGAAAAGGGTTCCTTACGGTAAGCTACTGTCTCTTGCTGCTGCTGTTCCCCGGATTGTCGCGGCTGATAGGATTTCTCCAGCTTGCTTTCCAACGTCGGTGATACAAACCAATCAAAAGCCACCAGTGTCAGCTGTTTGCGGAACAGGTAGCCTCCCACTGCAATCAAAAATAAAACAATACATGAAATATATAGAGCGGTAAACCTCTTTTTCTTTTTGGGCTTTCCACTGGTCCTTCTCTTATGTCTTCTCTCCATAACAGGTACCTTCCTTCTTTCCGTCACAAATCCCATCTCTTCATTAAACCAAATTGGTCCCACATGAAGCTGAAACTTCCCCTCAAAGCATAAAAGGTCTACTACCTTGTTGTCAAAAGTGTCATGGCGTGGTCAGCTCCTCGAATTCATACCAAAAAAGGCTTCGACCTCACGGTCAAAGCCCCAATTCGTGTTTATATCCGTATCCTATGTAGCTTTCAAAGTCATTTTTTGCCTTAATGTGGAGCCAGTTTCACCAAATTTTGCAGTCTCACCGGGAAAGAAGTCGACAGGGAAAAACCATAATCGAACAACTTCCGCGTCTGCTCAAAACGCTCCTCCTTGCTCGGTGCACCCAGCACCACAGCAACTAGCCGTCTTCCATGCTGCTCAGCTGTGCCCGTGAAGCAGTAACCAGCATCGCTTGTGTACCCTGCTTTCAGTCCGTCCGTTCCCGCGTAAGAGTACGGTCCGGCCAAGGAAGGCAGCATCCAGTTCGTATTACTAATGTAGATGCCTTTATCCTTCAACTCCATTTGCGTACGACTGGACGTTCTTAAAATCTCCGGGTGTGACATAATCAAATAGGAGGCCAACTTTGCCGTGTCGCTTGCTGTCATTTTCGTTTCTCCCTGAATATCCTCAGGGTGATTCGGCCCCAGTTCACTCTGACCTGCCCCAGACGCATTGCTAAAGCGACTATCGGACGACAACCCAATTTGGGCAGCCTTTCCATTCATACGCTTCACAAAAGCTGATTCGTTCCCTGCTGAACGCTCCGCTAACGCGACAGCGGCATCATTCGCTGAATACACAACCATACTCTGGAACAATTCGGATACGGTCATCCTTTCACCATACCGGAGGGAGAGATTTACACCGCCCACTGTACTGGCGTAACGGCTAATTCGCACTTCATCATTCCAGCCTAACCGTCCGGCCCGAATATCCTCCAGCACCAATAGCTCAGTCATGAGCTTGGACATATTTGCGGAAGGCATAGGCGTATCACCATTCACATCCATCAGCAATTCCCCAGTATGCATGTCCATCAGCACCGCAGCCTCTGCATCCACATTCGGCTTTCCGATCAACAGGCGGGGTCCAAGCGTAATAAAAATCAATATAATAAGTACCGGGACGACAATAGCCCAACGTAACCAATGTTTTTTCATCATCGTAATAACCTCCATACTTTATTAGACGATGAAAAATCCATTTTGTCTGCAATTTTTCGAAAAAAAGATACAATTTTTTTACCTTTTTTATTCCACGCCAAAATATCCGTCAATTCTGCTTTCAGGATGACGGATATTTTGCTTCCTAATTATTATATTTTAGGCAAAGTGACAGGCTACAAAATGCTGATCGCCCGCATCGCGGTATACCGGAGTCTCTGTTTTACAACGTGCTTCTGCCATAGGACAACGTGTATGAAACTTGCATCCTGAAGGCGGATTGGCCGGAGATGGGATGTCTCCTTTCAACACAATCCGTTGTCTCTTGATCGTGGGATCGGGAATCGGTACAGCCGATAGCAGCGCCTTCGTGTACGGATGAAGCGGATTACTGAACAGTTCCTCCTTGGAGGAAAGCTCTACCATTGAACCCAGATACATCACACCAATCCGGCTACACAGATGCTCGACTACACTTAGATCATGCGAGATGAACAGATAGGTCAATTGGCGTTCCTGCTGCAAATCACTTAACAAGTTAATGATCTGGGCCTGAATAGACACATCCAGAGCAGATACCGGCTCGTCAGCCACAATAAAATCAGGATTCAAAATCAAAGCCCGTGCAATCCCGATCCGCTGGCGCTGACCGCCAGAGAACTCATGCGGATACCGATCATAATGATACGAGGACAGCCCGCAAATGTTCAGCGTTTCATTGACCTTCTTCCGCAGCTCACTACGATCAATCAACCCGTGATCCAGCAACGCCTCTCCAATGGCTTCACCAACCTTAATTCTCGGATTCAGTGAGCTAAAAGGGTCCTGAAAGACGATTTGCAACTTCGGACGAAGCGCACGGATCTGCTCTTTGTTTAACGCGTGCAAGTCTTCGCCTTTATATCGTACCGATCCCTCTGTCTTATCCATCAATCTGAGAATCGTACGTCCAATCGTACTTTTGCCGCAACCCGATTCTCCTACCAGACCGAAGGATTCACCCTTATGAATGTTAAAGGATACGTCATCGACTGCTTTCACATGTCCGACAGTACGCTGAAAAATTCCGCCTGTGATCGGGAAATACTTTTTCAGCCCTTCCACTTGAATCAAAGGCTCGTTCATATCCGTTGCCCTCCTTCTTTCTCATATAGCCAGCAGGCAACCTTATGACCATTCTCCTTTTCATTCAAAGGAGGAGCCTGATCCTTGCAAATTTGCATACAATGGGAGCACCGATCATGAAAATGACAATTTTCTCCCAGCTCAATTGGGTTTGGAACCTGTCCTGGGATGGAATAGAGTCGGTCCATTTTCTGATTAATGACGGGCTTCGCCTTTAATAAGCCTTGAGTATATGGATGTTGCGGATTTTTAAACAGCTCAATGACAGGCGCCTCTTCAATGACGTTTCCAGCATACATAACAACCACATAATCAGCCATTTCTGCCACGACGCCCAAGTCGTGCGTGATGAGCATAATGGACGTTTTAAGCTTATCCTTCAAATCCCGCATTAAATCCAGAATCTGTGCCTGAATCGTAACATCCAGTGCCGTTGTTGGTTCATCCGCAATCAATAGCTTCGGATTACAGCTTAATGCGATGGCAATCATAATCCGCTGGCGCATACCGCCACTCAATTCATGAGGATAGGAATGAAATATTTCCTCTGAACGTGAAATCCCCACCAAATTAATCAGCTCAATTGCCCGAGCATGTGCTTCTTTTTTACTCATTAATGTGTGCATCAGCAATGGCTCCGTGATCTGTTCCCCAATCGTAAGCACGGGATTCAGAGAAGACATGGGCTCCTGAAAAATAATCGAGATGTCATTGCCGCGAATTTGCTGCATTTGACCTTTATTGAGTTTTAGGAGGTCCTTGCCCTCAAACCAGATTTGTCCGTCTGAGGTGTGGGGAGAATCAATCAACCGCATCATCGTCATCGCTGTTACACTCTTACCGCAGCCTGATTCTCCTACCACACAGAGCGTTTCACCCTCACGAATTTTAAAACTGACGTCATTGACCGCTTTGACAGTTCCGTTAGAGGTATGAAAGTGGGTTTTCAGGTTACGAAATTCAATCAAAGCATTTTCCATAAACGTTCGTCTCCTACTTCTTCATTTTAGGGTCCAGCGCGTCACGCAAACCGTCGCCAATCAGGTTAATCGCTACAACTGTAATGAGAATACACATTCCCGGTGGAACCCATATCCAAGGCCGTTTGCGGAAGTCAATTAGGTTATTCGCAGCAGATATCATGTTCCCCCACGAAGGTGTGGGCGGCACAACGCCAATCCCCAAGTAACTGAGTGCAGATTCTGTAATAATCGCACCCGCTACTCCAAGCGTAGCCGTAACAATAATGGTAGGAATCGTGTTCGGCAGCAAATGTCGGAATATTTTGCGGCGGTCTCTCAAACCTAGCGCTTCCGTCGCCTGCATAAACTCCTGTTCACGCAGCGTGAGAATCTGCCCTCTGACCAGACGGGACAAGCTCGTCCAGCTCAGAATCCCGATAATGAGCATCAGAAAATAAATGCGATTCGACGGATCGACCTTTAAATCCGACAGAACAGCACCTAAAATAATAAGCAGCGGTAATGTAGGGAGTGCCATGAAAATATCGGCAATCCGCATAATAACCGTATCCACGCCTTTACGATAAAACCCTGCCAGCGCACCCAACGTCGCTCCGATCATGACCGAAATAAACGTGGCAACTAGCCCCACCGTCAAGGAAATACGGCCGGCCAGCATCGTACGCAGCAAAATATCTCTACCAAACTTATCCGTCCCAAGCCAGTACTTAGCATTAGGCGATAAATTTTTGTCAGCTAGCTTGTAATCATCTAAATGATAAGGTGAAATCATCGGTCCAAAACTACAAATGGTAACCATCAGAATTAATATAACGAGACCAGCCAAAGCCAGACGGTTTTGGTTAAAACGGCGAACGGCGATTCTCCATGGAGACGCTTCAGGACGGATCGCCGCCTTTTGATTCGTTTCAATCGTGACTGTTTCTGCGGACAATAGTATCCCTCCTACTTCAAGCGAATTCTTGGATCTGCCATGCCATACAATACATCAGAGAGCAAATTACCGATAAGCGTAAGTACCGCTAGGAAAATCGTGAAGCCCAACATAAACGGATAATCCCGCATACTGATCGACTCCAGATAGACCTGACCCACACCCGGCCACACAAATACCTTCTCCAGAATCATCGCTCCACCAAATAAGGCCGGAAGCTCGAAGCCGAGTAGTGTGATGGCTGGAATCAGTGCATTGCGCAGTGCGTGCTTGAAAATAACCGTACGTTCCTTCAGGCCTTTGGCGCGTGCGGTACGAATGTAATCCTGACGAATGACCTCCAACATGCCTGTACGGAAATACCGGGTCAGACTTCCTGTGCTCAGCATCGTAAGTACGAGTGTCGGCAGAAACATATGCTTGAGAACATCCACCATATAAGCCCATGACCCTGGCTCCATCCCTGCTGTGGTCATGCCCCCAACCGGGAGAACCCCCCACTCCAAGGCAAATATTTTGATGACCAATAGACCAATAAAAAATGAAGGCAGCGACATACATAAGAAAATGAATAATGTGACAAACTTATCGAATAACGAATATTGGAACTTGGCTGAAAATACCCCTGCAATAACCGCAATCAACCAGCTAAAAATAAGACTAAAAAAAGCGATAATAAATGAGTTCCATACATAATTGCCAATGACCTTCGTCACCGGCTGCTTATGCTGTAATGAATCCCCCATATTCCCCTTTAACATATTACCGGCCCATATAAAATAGCGTTGGTATTCCGGTTTATCCAGCCCGTAGATATGTCGTAGCTGCTGTGCCTTTTCGGCCGTCATATTCGGGTTCTGCTTGGCTGTAATATAATCACCCGGCACCATGGCTGAAATCGCAAATACGATAATGGATATGCCAATAAGTGTGGGGATGAGTTGCAGCAGTCTTCGAATAATGTACTGCTTCATATTCATTCCTCCAGACGAATAAAGTGATATGCCCAGCTCGTGAGAGCTGAGCATACGTTTGGCAACCCTTATTGAGCGATCTGAGCGTTATGCAGAGTGAACTCAAAATCTTTGTATGGTGTAATTTCCAAGCCGGTTACACGTCCATTAACTGGCCACATATCTCTGCGTTGGTACATAAAGATAGTTGGCAGATCCTTGTTCAACTCTTGATAGAGCTGTTTGTAAATCTGTTTGCGTTTCTCTTGATCCAGCTCATGCTTACCAGCAAGCGTTAGTTCATCGACCTTCTTATTGGAATAGCCGATATCATTTTGTGCACCATTCGTAATAAAAGTCGTTGTATCCGGGTCTGGAGTTAAGCCCCAAGCTGCGAAGAACATATCAAACTTGCCTGTGTCCTTTTTATCCATTATGGCGTTAAAATCTAAAGTTTCGGAAGTCAGCTTGATGCCTAGCTCCTTATAGTTATTGGACATGATCGGTAGCAAGGCCTCTACTACTGGATTATCAGCGGTCGCAGAGAAGTTGATGGTCAGCTTTTCTCCGCCCTTTTCGCGAATTCCGTCAGCACCAACCTTCCAGCCTGCCTCATCCAGCAAAGCCTTTGCCTTAGCTGTATCAAATTCATATTTGTTGATACCTTCATCCGTATAAGACCAAGATTCTGTAGATTGTGGAATGTTAATAACATTCGCATATGGACCATACACGCCCTGCACAATCTCCTTGCGGTTTAACCCAATAGTTAAAGCCTGACGTACTTTAGGGTCCTGAAATTTCTTTTCCTTGTGATTAAACGCAATATATCCATAGCCGTTTGTCGGCATAATATTCACGTCCAAGAAGCCCAACGCCTTTAATTCCTCTACATTGTCTTCCGTAACTGTGATGTTGTCCATGTCCGTTTCACCTGTTTGCAGCATAGACAGGTTCGTTTCTTCTGTTGTTGTTTTAAAAATAACTGATTTCACCTTTGGTGCGCCTTTAAAGTAGTTTGGATTCGCATCCAATACGACTTGTTGACCTGGGGAAAAGCTTTTCAGCACATACTGCCCAGAGCCGATTGGTTTATTATTAAGCGCCTTGATGCTGTCCAGGTTACCCTTTTTGAACCCTTTTCCATAATAAGCTTCTGGCATGAAGTATTGCTCACCCAGAAAATCCTTCGTATACGCTGTTGCTTCTGTAACCGTGACCTCTACTGTATTATCATCAATGACTTTGATACCAGAGATATCATTTGCTTTGCCATCGTGATATTCTTTACCGCCTTTAATCTTAAAAGACAATACATCGGTTTCTCCATCATAATTCGGATCATGCAGCACTTTGAGTACAAAAGCATAATCCTTTACGGTTACTGGGGTGCCGTCACTATACTTCACACCTGGTTTCAGATGGAATGTGTATTTTAGACCATCCGGCGATACATCAACCTTTTCAGCCAAACTATTTTCATATGTACCATCCGCCTTCACCTGTAAGAAGGAATCAAATACTGTTCTGACTACATATAAATCGTAAGTCGTTTGCCAGAATAGCGGGTTGAATACCCCTTTAGGTGATGTCATACCTACTACAATGTTATCTTTCCGATTAGTCGCTCCCGGAGGGTTTTGCGACAGATCAGTTGCTTTAATAACGCCCTCCGTAACAGGTGCACTTGCTTCATTTCCCTCTGTTTTATTGCCCGCATTGCCTTGCTGTGGCTGTGCCTCATTGGCACCTCCGCTACATCCTGCAAACAGAACACCAACGATCGTAAGCATCATAAGCAAAGAAACCCATTTCTTCGTCTGCATCATCCTGTTAATCCCCCTTAGTCGGTTCTTTATTTAACAGCCTGTCTCATTCCTGCGGTGATTCGTTAAAGCTTGAGGTTTGAAAATGAAGTTTGCACATCCTCCTTACTGTCTTTAATAGCGTAAACACGTGTTTTAGACCTCTGGTCAATTTTGTGCGTTAACAACCATTACATTTTTATTAAGGTTTATCTTAAGTGTAAAATAATATCACGTCAATATCTTTTTTTATGTAATATAAAAATGCAAAATATCTATTTATGTAAACTTTATGAATTTTACTTGTGGAAAATGACAAAAAACAAGATTACATGTAATATAAAATAACATTCCGGAAGGCCGAAATGTTTACTCTGGCGAGTCGAGGAGCTTGCAATTTCACAAGCCATTAAAAGGTATGCTATGGTTTATGGGTAAACATGGATTGTATTATTAGTAAGTTACAATAGATGGCACTTGTTGTCAATATAAAAGATCACAAAAAAAAAGACATTCCCGGGATCGGGAACGTCTCTTTTTTCCACCCACTACTATTCAGTAGTGTAAGGAAGCAATGCGATTTGACGGGAACGTTTAACAGCGATTGTCAACATACGTTGATATTTCGCGCTTGTTCCAGTCACACGACGAGGAAGAATTTTTCCACGTTCGCTGATGAATTTTTTAAGCAGGTCTGTATCTTTATAGTCAATGTGAGTAATTTTGTTCACAGTGAAGAAACATACTTTACGACGTTTGTTGCGACCACCACGACGAGCTGGTCTTTTGTTATCGTCTCCGCCTTCTCTTTGTCTGAAGCCCATTCTTTGTCAGTCCTTTCCCAATTAAAATGGTAAATCATCATCCGAAATATCGATCGGTTTTCCGTCATCGGAAAAAGGATCCTGATTGTTTCGCGAGTTATTATTCCCGCGTCCACTATTGCTGTTACTGCCTCCGAAAGGAGACTCCTCACGCGCAGCTCCACCGCTATTGCCGCCA